>ERZ857965.589-NODE-589-length-49291-cov-3.894447_pt1 | contig 49291 bp, 44 predicted proteins | sample MGYA00519758_ERZ857965 | MGnify/ENA primary metagenome ERZ857965 (study PRJEB31778, sample SAMEA3449381) | human gut metagenome | biome: human gut; feature: human-associated habitat; material: faeces | place: United Kingdom | collected 2010/2012 ... | reverse complement strand
GCCTATGAACTCTTTCTGAGCTATATCCTCAAGCTCCAGCTTCTCGCTGTAGCGCTGCTCCACCTCCATAACTATGCGGTGGTATCTTTCAAGCTGGGTTTCGGAAATATCTCTGCCGTTATGATAATGAACCAGATCGAATTTGTATATGAGGATATCTATAAGCTTTCGGACCTCTGCCGTAATCTTGTCTGTATCTCTGTTTCTGTCTGCCGCCTCTGTAACTATAGATACTATAATTCTCCTGATTTCCTGCAGATAAGCCTCCTGCATACTGTTGGCGTTAAAGCTCTCACATATGAAATAGAGATACTCAAGATGTTCGTAGTCCTGTTTTAACATGTTTAAATCCAGATATATGGATATTATTATATTGTCGGCGCTGCCTCTGATATAGTGGACATCCCCGTTATTTATGAGGACAAAGTCCCCGGCCTCCATATCAAATCTGTCATAGCTGGCTTTGACAAGAGCCGTTCCCTTTAATACAAACATAAGCTCAAGACAGTCTTCGTGATAGTGGGGCACATACCTTTCTATTGAGCAGGCTCTGACTGCAACCGGCGTTCCCTCTATATATCTGATTTCTTCTCTTTCAATCATCTTGTTTCCTCATTATTTACAACGCAAAATTCTCCTGTTTCTAAATTGTAACATACTTTCGGCAAATGTGCCATTCTTAGTCAAATCTTAGCCAACTCTCAGCCAGATTGTAGCCGTATTACAGCGGTTTATGAGCAAAAGTGCATTTATTTGTCAAGCCCTATTGAAAATATGCAAAAAGGCTCTATAATTACACTGAAATAAAAAAAAGCTCAAAAGTATAAAGAGAGAAGGTATTGAAATGAGAAAAAAACTTATTGCTTTATTAACATGTATTGCTATGATTATTGCATTTTCACCTGCTGTATTTGCAGATGACAGCTCCGATGCGGTCATATCGCCGGCGCCTCAGGCTGACTGGCAGACAGCCTATAACATATATTTTGCAAACAAAATAGAAAACTGCGACTTTTATACAACAGGTCTTAAAATGGCTGCAAAGGATATAAACAACGACGGTATCCCTGAAGTGTTTGTAAACTGGCGCCCTCACAAGCTGAACGTATATACATATGCTGACGGCAAGGTCAAGGCACTGCTTAGCACAAAAAAAGATCTGGGTAATGACTCGGTAACAGGCTACTTTAAAAAAACAGGAAATATCGGAGTCTATGATGTCGAAAAGGTTGCAGGCCAGACTTCAAACTTCAATGTATATAAGATTACAGACAAGGGCTTTAAAAAGACCTCTGCTGTAACAGGCTATATGCACCTGTCAAAGAAACTGGTTCAGAAATATCACAAGAACAGCAAGGCCTACAAAATCAACGGTAAAAAATCCACATATACAGCAACAAAGAACAAGACTGTCGCTTATCTGAAGACAATGACAAAAATCAAATATCAGACCTTTAACAATTATAAAAAGGCTGTTAAATACTTCAAGGACAGTATGAACATTGACATGACACTGCCTTTGCTTGATGATGCAGGATACACCCTGACACTGCCGGAAGAAATAGCAGACTTTAATATCACAGCAAAGGCTCCTGTTCTGTATAAGGATAACGGACTTACAGGCGCAGCTACAGTATACACTGCAGAAAAAGACAACGTTAAACTTGACAGTCTGTTTACCGTATACAAGCTGAAAGGTATCTACAGTGTCAAGGCACTTGACACAAAAAATCCTATGATGGTTTATCTGGGTACAGACGGCGCATATACTTATACCTATCAGGTTGCAGAACCTGAAGAAACCGAGATTAATATCAAAACCTTTGCCGATTTAATCAACAATTACATTGCGCATCTTGAGAAATACATTACAATAACAGATGCAGGACAGTAAGTTATATCCCCCTTACAGGCTTGCCCGTCTGTAAAACTTCTGATATACTGTACTTAAATTATTTATGAAAAGGATTATCAGCATGTCAGAAGAACACAGACACGACCATTCACATGAGCATGGGCATCATCATGGTCATGTTCACAGCGCTGCCGAGAAGAAGGCAGTGATAAACAGAATATCAAGAGCAATAGGTCATCTTGAATCAATCAAGCGCATGATAGAGCGTGACGAGGATTGCTCACAGGTGCTTATCCAGCTTGCCGCAGTCAAATCGGCTATCAACAATACGGGTAAGGTGGTGCTCAAAAACCATATAAGTGAATGTATAGTCGAGGCGGTAGAGCATAATGACCGGAAGGCCATTGAAGAGCTGGGCAAGGCTATTGACAGTTTTGTAAAATAGGAAATGAGGTTCTGCAGAATCGGCAGAGCCTCATTTTTTCTATGCATTATTCAGTTCCGGCAGATATATGATTCTGTCACATACCTTTTCGGCCAGCGCCATATTATGAGTTACAACTATAAGCCCCAGATTACGTTCCTTTGCAGTTTCAAGTATAAACTGCCATATCTGCGCCTGTGTAACAGCATCCAGCATTGTGCTTATTTCATCACACACAAGGAATTTTGTTTCAGGGCCCAGCACTCTTGCTATACAGAATCTCTGCATTTCGCCGCCTGAAAGCTCTGCCGGCCACCTTTTCAGCCATTCTTTTTCAATTCCCATTGATTTCAGGAACTTATCATCTGGAGTCCAGCATTCATTAAGAGATTTTTCCAGCTTCCATCTGGGATTAAGAGCCTGTTCGGGATGCTGAAACACCATCTGCACAGGGCAGTATTCTTTCTGAGGAAGCGGTCTTTCGTCAAACAGCACTCTCCCCTCATCAGGCTGTATATAGCCTGATAGAATCTTTGCCAAAGTACTTTTGCCGTAGCCCGACGGACCTGTAAGCGCAATCCTCTCGCCCGGATTTACAGTAAGGCTTACATCATTTAAAATCCACCGTGATTTATCGCTGTATCTGAATTTAATGTTTTCTGCTTTAAGTTGCATGGATGCACCTTACCTTTCCGCCTCTTAATTCTCTCATTTCTATATTCTCCGCACATTTATCTGTTCTGTACGGACATCTTGGAGCAAAAAGACACCCTTCCGGCAGATTTCCCGCATACGGCTGAGTACCCTCTATAGGCTTAAAATCATTTTGAGGAAGTGCGTCTATAAAGGCTTTACTGTATGGGTGTCTCAATGCCTCTTTCCCTGCTTTAAAGTCCTCCACCGGACATTCTTCAACCACTGTTCCCGCATAAAAAACTGCAATCCTGTCGGCAACATTAAATGCAAGGTCAATATCATGAGTAATCAGCAGAACACCGCAGCCCTTATCAGCCAACTCTCTGAAATTACTCAGAGTTTCCATAGCCATATCAGTATCAAGTCCCGGTGTAGGCTCATCTGCAATAATCAGCCTGCTGTCTGCCATTACCGCTGTGGAAATGAGCACGCGCCTTGCCATACCTCCTGAAAGCTGGAAAGGATACATCTTTTCAACATCTTCACCCAGATTATATCTTCTAAATGCTTTTTTTACTTTTTCGGCAGTTCCTGAAATACCTCTGACCTGTTTTCCAACTCTCATCAGAGGGTCCAGATAATCAACAGACTGCGGTATGAGTACGATTTCTTTTCCTCGCAGTTTTTTCTGCCGGTCCGCATCAAGCATTATGCCGTCATATATAATTTCACCTGACACCTGTGAGTTCCCGGGCAGAATTCCTAAAACAGCATTGGCCAGCAGACTTTTTCCCGATCCACTCGCTCCTACTACTGCAAGAATTTCCCCATCATATACCTGCAGGCTCAGGGAATGTATAACCTCAAGTCTTTTCTTTTCAAAACCGCGGTCATACATGTCAAAAGAAACGGTCAGATTTTCTATGTTTAGTAAAGGCTCTTTCAATTCCTTTCCCTCCTATTCATTACCGCTTGCCGGATTCATAAGCCTTTTGAGCTGCTCCCCTATAACGTCAAACAGCATTACAGCAACAAGAAGCATAAGTCCCGGAAATACACAAAGCCACCATTTACCTGTAACAAGATGCTTCATGGCCTCAGACAGTATTCCGCCTATTGCAGGAGTTGCCGCCGAAAATCCGAAACCTAAAAAGGTAAGTGATGCCTCATGCATTATTGCGTGCGGAAACAGCAGCACAAGTCCGACAAGATATACAGGCATCACATGGGGCAGTATATGCTCCTTTGCAACCTTAAATTTAGAATGTCCCATTTTGTATGCCGCTTTTACATACTGCGCTTCCTTTACCTGCAGCACCTCTGCTCTGACAATACGGGTAAGCTCAGGCCAGTGTGTGACAGCAACAGCAAATGCAACGCCGAAGCCGCCTCTTCCCATCATAAATGAAATCAGAAGAAGCAGTACCAGATGAGGCATTCCCATAAAGCAATCCACAAGCCAGTTTATAATGCGATCAACTCTGCCTCCGCATACTGCTGCGGCGGCTCCGAACACCAGAGCTATAACGGAGCTGACTGCAGAAGCTGCCATTCCTACAAAAATACTGTTTGAAAGCCCCTTGATACTGCGCCAGAACATATCACGCCCCATAAAATCGGTGCCAAACAGATGGGCAAAGCACGGTGATATGAATTTGTTTTCATAATACACATCGTAAAGCTCAGGCGGCATTATAAGGCCTGCTGCCATAATTGCAAGAATATATACCGCTGCTGTTACCGTAAAAAATGTAATTTTTTTCCTTGTATTTATGCCCTTATTTATAAGGCGTATCTCTTTTTCTTTAACTGCTGTCATACTAAGCACTGTAGCCACCTTCTTTCAGCCTCGGATCCACTATGCTGTAAAGTATGTTGGCAATAAAATTACCTGCAAATACAAATACTGCGCTGAACATTGCAATCCCAATCAGAAGCGGCGCATCAGCATTTAAAGCCGCCGCAGTTACCGCGCTTCCAAGTCCCGGATAGGAAAATACCGTTTCGGCAAGGGCAATACCGCCAAACAGCTCACTGAAAGACGCAAACTGAACAGTAATAGCAGGCATTGCAATATTTCTTACAGCGTGTCTTCTGACTATCTGACCTGTGCTTTCGCCTCTGGCCTTTGCAAAAAGAATATAGTCGCTGTCCATAATCTCAATAAGCTTCTGTCTTGTGTACAGTGTAATTTTGCCTGTACCCAGAATGCTGAGCGTAACTGCCGGCAGTATCATATGGTAAATTCTGTCCCAGACAGTAACATCCTCTGCCAGCTTATATACAGGTACTGCCTGTCCCAGCGGAAACCATCCCAGCATAACAGAAAATACAGTGAGCATAAGAAGCCCGAACCAGAATACAGGCGCTGACTGAATTACAAGGCAGAATGTTTTGATAACCCTGTCCGCAAGGTTTCCCCTGTTAAGAGCTGCTGCAATTCCTGCAATAAACCCTGTAACACCTGACAGTACCCACGCTGCAAGTATCAGTCCCAGAGAATATTTAAATCTTTCAAATATCACTGTTGCCACCGGCTGATTATATGTAATGGAATTACCAAGGTCTCCATGAATAGTATTGCCTGCCCACGTTATAAATCTCTCCATCGGCGGGTCATTCAGGCCCCAGTATTCCGCAATCTGCTGCTGCGCTTCCTGCGACAGTGTGGATTCAGGTCCTATATATGCTGTCAACGGGTCTATTGGTGACAGCGATACAAGTACGAATGACAATATACATACAGCCACCACTAAAGACAGCATTCTTGCTGTTGTAAGACATATATATTTCAGTCTTTTCATTGTGCCGTTCCTTTCATTAATTTACACGAAAACTGCCCTGCCGGGCACAGGCAGAACAGCTTTCTGTATAATATGTTTTTTTCAGCTTATATTACTCACTGATTGTCCAGTCATTCATATTGTTTATAACAGGGGCTCCGTGTCCGTGCGGATGCGGTATCTGCGTATCAACGGAAATATCCAGATTATCCTTAACAAAATAGGTATGCTGTATATTTACAATATACAGATATGCATAATCATACCCGGTTTCCTCCTGCACATCCTTCCATAAGGAAATAACTTCATCGCGGTCAGTTGCTGCTATAGCCTGCTCGATAAGCTCATCCGCTTTCGGGTTTGTATAATCTACGGTATTATCATAGCCGCTTCCTGTGAAGCCCTTTGAATAAAACAGATTTTTGAGTACTATAGGGTCAAACTGCCCCCATCCCCATACAATGCCGGAAACAGGCGCAAGCTGAGTCAGCTCATCCCATGATTTCTGGTCGGTATTGATTTCAATTCCTATGGTCTTTGCTTCTGCCGCCAGTGCTTCTGCCAGCTGAAATCTTGCAGTATCACCTGTAGGCGCATATACGCTGAATTCACACCTTAAGCCGTCTTTCTCATAAATCCCGTCATCCCCCGGTGTCCATCCGGCCTTTTCAAGTTCAGCCTTGGCTTCCTCTTTCTGATTATCTTCATAGGATATAGGGTATGCCCACTCCAGATTATTTGTAAATCCTGTTGCAGGAGTTCCCACACCATTTAAAGCATCATCTATTATCTTCCGGCGGTCAATGCCTATTGCAAGTGCTTTTCGTACTGCCTTATCACTTGTAACATCATTTCCTATTGTCATAGTCTTGCCGTCTTCTGTGGTATATTCAGATTCCGGTTTGGTCGGCAGACTTATCTGACGGACATCCATTGTTTCAAGGCTTTCAATATGCATTCCGTCAATTTTTTCATCTATATAGTTAGGATCCACCATTATAACATCAAGCTGTCCTGATTTGGCATTTGCAATTGCTGTATCCTGCTCCATATTTAATATGTTGACCTGAGGTATAGAGGCCGCTCCGTTGAAATAATCAGTATTTGCCTCTACTATTATTTTCTGTGCAGTATCATACTGAACAACCTTCCACGGACCTGTACCTATCGGCATAGTATCAAAAGTCTCGCTGTCATACGAGTCGCTTGGTACAATTCCAAGGCATGCAGTCTGGTCAATAAAGGATGAATACGGCTTTTTAAGTTTAAATATTACTGTGTAATCTCCATCAGCCTGAACAGCTTCAAGATTTGTAAGGTCAATATTTTCATTCACTCCCGGGTTTTCCTTTACCTGATTGTATGTAAATACAACATCTTCTGCTGTAAAGTCAGATCCGTCATGGAATTTAATTCCCTTTTTCAGGTTGAATGTATATGTAAGTCCGTCGTCGCTTATCTTCCAGTCGTTCTCTGCAAGACAGCCTGTATATGATGAGTCCGGAGCAACTTCAAGCAGGCAGTCATTTGTAAATGAATAGCCGTATGACATAGCGCCCTTTACAGGGTCAAGACTGCTTTCAAAAATAGTCCCTCCTATATATACGGATATTCCTTTTTTCTCATCACTGCTGCCGCAGCCTGTAAATATGCCTGCTATAAGGGTGCATATCAAAGCTGCTGCTGCAATCCTTTTTACCAGCAATTTATAGTTCATAACAGTTCCTCAACTTTCCAGATTTTATTTTACTTTATAGATTATATTCATATACCTGCTCTGCCGCAAGCTCCGGTGGGGGATAAATTCTAATAAAAAAACAAAGAAATCGAATCCGCACCCTTATATTTTCATATTAAAAAACGGCAGAACTGATTAAGTCCCGCCGTCATGGATTTTAATTATATATGACTATACTAATGTTACAAGAACATCGCCTGTGTTAACAGCATCGCCCTTTGATACAGGAATTGTATCAACTGTACCAGCTGCTGGTGCTACGATTTCGTTTTCCATCTTCATAGCTTCAAGGATAATCAGAACCTCGCCGTTTCCTACAGCCTGTCCGGGAGCTACCTTTACATCGAGAACTGTACCAGGCATTGGAGCTGTTACTGACTGTGCGCCTGCTGCAGGGGCTGCCTTAGGAGCCGGAGCTGCTGCAGGAGCCGGAGCCGGAGCTGCTGCTTTAGGAGCTGCTGCTGGAGCCGGAGCTGCTGCTGGTGCTGGTGCAGGGGCTGGAGCTGCTGCTGCGCCCACTTCTTCAACTTCTACTTCGTATGAAGTACCATTTACAGTAATATTATATTTCTTCATTTTAATATTCTCCTTTTAAATTACATTCTTCTACTATCTATACATTCTGAAAGACCTGCGCTTGCCCATGCGTTTGTAGGTCCTGAAACTCTTGTAATCTTTTTAACGACAAGGTTGCTGACAACTGTGTTTTCCATTGCTGCAACAGCTGCTGCAATTACTGCAACCAGCTCACCGTCTGCCATATCAGCAGTTTCTGCCGCCGGTGCTGGAGTCTCTGCCGGTGCCGCTGCAGGAGCCGGAGCTGCCGCAGGCGCTGCTGCGCTGTCACTTGCTTTTGTGCTTCTGTGTGTAATCTTAGCCATTACAGCTATGCACACCCAGAGAATAACAAGAACTGCAAAAGTAATCCCAAGACCCATACACATTGTCACGGTTGCACCTGTCAGTCTTTCACCCATTGATAATCCTTCAAAATAAGTCGGATTAGCAAACTGTTCCATTAATGACATAGTCCATACCTCCCAACTTATAGCGGAATATTACCATGCTTCTTTGATGGTAATGACAATCTCTTTGAACTTAACATTTCAAGAGCGCTGATAACTCTCTGTCTTGCCGTTGCAGGTTCAATAATATCATCTACATAGCCTCTCTCTGCTGCTCTGTACGGATTATTGAATTTTTCTTCGTATTCGTCGATTTTTTCCTGTCTCTTTGCGATAGGATCGTCCGCTGCTGCGATTTCTTTTTTGAATACGATGTTGGCAGCACCTGATGCTCCCATTACTGCAATCTGTGCGCTAGGCCAAGCAAGAACCATATCTGAACCAAGCTCTTTGTTGCACATTCCGATATATGCTCCGCCGTATGCTTTTCTTAAAATCATTGTAATCTTAGGAACTGTAGCTTCGCAGTATGCGTAAAGCATCTTAGCTCCGTGTCTGATGATTCCGCCGTATTCCTGATCTGTTCCAGGAAGGAAGCCGGGTACGTCTTCGATTGTAAGAACAGGAGTATTGAATGCGTCACATCTTCTGATAAATCTAGCTGCTTTGTCTGAAGCATTTATGTCAAGACATCCTGCTCCAACCTTTGGCTGGTTGGCTATAACGCCTACAGTTCTGCCTGCCATTCTGATATAGCATGTAATCATATTCTTTGCATAGTGAGGCATTACATCGAGGTATTTGCCGTCATCTGCAAGACCCTTGATGATATCATACATATTGTAAGCCTTGTTAGGATTGTCAGGTATGATTTCGTTGAATTCAGGAATCAGTCTGTTAGGATCGTCTGCTGACTCAACCTCAGGAACTGTTTCCATATTGTTTGCAGGAAGGTAGCTGAGAAGTTCTCTTACCTGCATTAATGTATCTTCGTCGTCCTTGCCGATAAAGTGAGCAACACCGCTGATAGTGTTATGAGTCATAGCACCGCCCAGCTGCTCTGCTGATACTTCCTCACCTGTTACAGTCTTGATAACCTGAGGTCCTGTAATGAACATCTGGCTTGTCTTGTCAACCATAAATACAAAGTCTGTAATTGCAGGTGAATATACTGCACCGCCGGCACAAGGTCCCATAATAACTGAGATCTGAGGAATAACACCTGAAGAGATAGTATTGTTATAGAATATCTTGCCGAAACCTGAAAGTGCATTTACGCCTTCCTGAATTCTTGCTCCGCCTGAGTCATTAAGTCCTATGATAGGGCAACCCATTTTGAGAGCCATCTGCTGAGCCTTAACGATTTTTTCTGCGTGGTATTCTCCCAGTGAACCGCCAAGTACAGTGAAGTCCTGTGCATACGCATATGCAAGTCTGCCGTTGATTGTACCGTAACCGCTTACAACACCGTCGCCTGTAGCCTTAACATCTGCCATACCGAAATTTGTGCATCTGTGGGAAACAAAAACGTCGATTTCCACAAAAGTGTTTTCGTCGAATAATATGTTAAGTCTTTCTCTTGCTGTCAGCTTGCCTTTGGCGTGCTGGCTGTCGATTTTTTTCTGACCTCCGCCAAGTGAGATTTCCTGCTTAATCCGGCGAAGTTCTTCAAGCTTATTCATATATATTTCCTCCTTGTATATTGGATTTAAAACTAAAACAAATGGAAACTCCATATCAAAATAACTATATAATAATATTACTTATTTTGCAACCTGTTTCTGTGTGTATACATTATTCTTATAACTCAATACTTTATCCTGTATACAATCAAAAACGACATACTGCGCGGCGTACTCCGTTAACAGTTAAAGCACAGCCTCGGATGTCGTTTTATTATTCTGCTATAACGCTCTTTCTATTCTCTTGAGTGCCAGAGCTATGGTAAGTCCCGGTATTATACGGTTGCCTGTTATCTCCGCACCTAAAAGCTCGTTTATCTTCTTTAGTCTGTACTGTACGGTATTCGGGTGAATTCTCATAAAGTCAGATGTCTTGCTGCTGTTCATGCCCGCGTCAAGAACGAAGGTTTCAAGTGTTTCAAGCAGCTGTCTGCCTTTGTTGCCGCCTACTCCTTTGAATACTTCCAGAAGCTCCATATATGCTTTTTTGACAAATCCGCCCTGCACCTGTATGCTGATGCAGTTGCACACCAGTGTAAGCTCGTATTTTGTGAACACCCTTTTGAAAGGGAATACAAACTGCACGTGGCTTCTGGCTTCTGTGATGAGCTTGTAGGCATCACACGCTCCGTCTATGTCCTCAAAGCCTGTAACGTGGAATATCCTGACGCCCTCTGTTTCCTTGAGCTTGTCATACAGTGCCAGCACGTTTACCTTGTGGTCGTCCGCGTCTGCCGCCGTATCCAGTATAAGGCCGTAGGAGTCGTCCTCATCGTTTAATTTCATTATACGAAGATCTCTCTCCTTTTCGAAAGCCGCCATAGTGCGCTCACATTCGGGGTTTTCGATGCCCTTTGCCATAAACACGCTGAGGATTTTGTCTGTGTCAATGTCTGCCTCCTCTGCAACAGTCCTCGCAAGGCTGCTGTTGCCTCTGCATATTGCCTTGATAAATTCAGATCTGGAATCTCTCTCCGGCGTGTATTTCCACATACCCATGGCAAGCTCTATAATCTCGGCAAGCTTTGTAATCTCTGCCGCAGTGTAAAGGTCGTCATTGTCAACTATGAACATCAGGTATTTCTCACCGGATATTATAACCGGTCCCCAGTATGTAAGAACTCCGTTTACTCCCACCATTGTATAGAATGTGGAGTGCTCTCCTCCGCCGCTTATGCGTTTTTCCTTTGCGGCTCTTATGGCTTCATCTATTGTTGTCTGGTGTCTTGTTTCGACAGCAAGTATCTGTCCGTAGTTTTCGTTTAACAGCACCATCTGAAAGCCGTTGCTGATTGCGGCTTTTTTGAGGGCCGACTGGAAGTTTGCATGCTTGTCGAAGTCAAGGAGATGGAATATCGTATTACTTATAAGGCTGTTGTCAAAATTATCTCCGTATATTACTTTTTCTTCTATTGCATTTAATACTGTTCCGTATTCTGCGCTGCTGTCCTTAAATACTATAAGGGGAAGCTCTGCTTCATTTGCAGCCTCAAGGACATTATCCTCAAGGCTCTTTACTATTTTGCCCACATACAGGACTATAAGGCCTGCCGCTTTTTTGTCTGCAAGCTCTCTGATTACTGCCGCCTGTTTGTCGCTGTCATCTCTGGCACCAAAGAAGCCCGTAACAAATATCCTGTCCTCACAGTCTACAAGCTCTCTGATTTCCTCCGGTTCAGACGGTTCCAGAACAGATGCGTATCTTATTTTTCTTCCTAACCCCTTTTCTCCTGCTGCAAGTACGGCATCCTTGAAGATGTCAAGCTGCATACAGCCCTTAACGGTTGTCTTCATTTTCATCCTCCTCTTCTCCTATCTCATCATAGGATTTAAAAGGGTTTTCATCTGTTTCTTCTGTGTCTTCTTCTATATCATCATCTGACAGATAATCACCATCATATCTTGCAAGATCTTCTTCTTCCTCTTTGAGTGCTCTTGCCTGCTCTTCCTCGTCTTTTATCTCCTGCTCCTGTCTTCTTATATTAAGCTCGTCAGCTAAAGCCTCAGGTGTTATCTCACCTGTAAACAGCCTTTCAAACTGCTCGCCGTCAAGAGTTTCAACCAGAAGCAGCGCCTGTGCAACGTTTTCAAGCTCTGTCATATGCGCTTTGAGGATTTCCTTTGTATCCTCAAGGCATTCGCCTATCATTCTTCTGATTTCTTCATCTATCTCTGCTGCAACCTCTTCGGAGTATTTCTTGCTGCTTGTAAAATCTCTGCCTAAGAATACTTCCTCGGAGTCACTGTAGTTTACGGTTCCCAGTCTTTCGCTGAAGCCGTATTTTGTAATCATATCTCTGGCTATGTCTGTAGCTCTCTGGATATCGTTGCTTGCGCCTGTACTGATGTCCTCAAGTGTAAGCATCTCAGCCACACGACCGCCCAGCAGATGAAGTATCTGCTCTCTCATACCCTGTCTGGTACCGTAAGATCTGTCCTCCTTAGGCAGCGTCATGGTAAATCCTCCGGCTCTGCCTCTTGGGATTATTGTAATCTGGTGAACAGGGTCTGTCTTTGGAAGGCTTCTTGCCACTACTGCATGGCCCGCCTCGTGATAAGCCGTCAGCTTGCGCTCCTCCTCGTTTATCACTCTGCTCTTCTTTTCAGGTCCTGCTATAACCTTGGTGATTGCCTCTTCTATTTCTTCCATGCGGATTGTTCTGCCGTTTCTTCTGGCTGCAAGAAGCGCCGCCTCGTTAAGCAGGTTCTCTATGTCCGCAGGTGTAAAGCCCGGTGTTCTTCTTGCAAGCACGCCTGCATCAACGCTGTTGTCAAGCGGTTTGTTCTTGGAGTGAACCTTGAAGATTTCCTCTCTGCCCTTGACATCAGGTATGCCTATAACAACCTGTCTGTCAAATCTGCCCGGTCTGAGCAGCGCAGGGTCTAATACGTCAGGTCTGTTGGTTGCCGCAAGAATTATTATTCCCGAATTTTCGGCAAAGCCGTCCATCTCAACCAGCAACTGATTTAAAGTCTGTTCTCTTTCGTCATTGCCGCCTCCAAGACCTGCGCCTCTCTTACGTCCTACTGCGTCGATTTCATCTATGAATACTATACACGGCGCGTTTTTTTTGGCCTGCTCAAATAAATCTCTTACTCTTGAGGCTCCTACACCGACAAACATTTCAACAAAGTCCGAACCGCTTATTGTAAAGAACGGAACTCCCGCCTCTCCTGCCGCAGCCTTTGAAAGATATGTCTTACCTGTACCCGGAGGGCCTACAAGCAGTATCCCCTTTGGAATTCTTGCTCCCAGAGTTTTGTATTTACCCGGATTTCTGAGGAAGTCAACAACCTCCGACAGTTCCTCCTTCTCCTCGTCAAGACCTGCAACATCCCTGAAAGTGACTTTTTTGAGGTCTGAGCTTTTCTGAAGTCTGGCGCGGCTTTTGCCGAACTGCATCGCCTTGCCGCCGCCTCCGCCCTGATTCATCATGAACATGAACAGGAATATCAGAGCTGCTATCATAATAAGTGTCGGGAGCAGCTGTGCCACAAGTGATTCTTTTTTAGGCTGACTGCTGTATTTAATCGCGCCCTCCTTGGAAAGAGGCCCCACGTAATTCTCCACAAGATAGCTGATTTCGGCCGAGGAGTCAAAGGTTGTGAAAACCTTGCTTCCATCTGCAAGTGTTGCTGTGATTTCAGTACCCACTATGTTAATCTCGTTAATTTTGTCTGTGCCGTTTGTCTCTGCTTCGAGGTATTCTATCATCTTTGAAAGCGGTATGTTCTTTACCTCGTCTTTGCCGTCAAAGTTGAGAAAATATGCGAAACCCAAGATTAATGCGAATATAAGTATATATACTCCTATGTTTTTAGCAAATTTGTTCAAATCAGATTTCCTCCCGTTTTGTTATTATAAACAAATCATATCTATACATTTTATCACGCCATAACAAATATTTCAACCGTTTGGGCGTTTTTTGTGTCTTTGGTCACTTTGTATCTGCTACTGTATCTGTAGCCTGCCACCCACAGAACCTCTGATTCCACCGCCGCAAGCTGTATATCGTCTCTTCTGTCCTTTGGAATTTTAAGGTCTACAAATAAATCCTGTATTTTTTTGCTGCCCGTTCCTATATGAATATAATCTCCGGGTCGCCTTGTCCTTATTACAATCTCACCGCCCGGATGAACTTTTTTTATCTCGTCAGTATCAAATACCGCCGTAAGCTTTCTTGCTTCCGTATTGTGTTCCCGGGTCTGGTCTGCGCTGTTTGTTATCCTTAAAGCGCCGTACTCAAAAACCGCTTCAAAGCCTGCCGGAAGGCTTACTCTGCCCGACGGGCTGTTTTTGCACACAAGCTCATCTATTGCCCTGATATGTGTCATCGCAATATCTTCTGTAAGACCTGCCGCCTCTGCCAGTTTCATTATGACTCTGGTTCTGATGCTTCTGTGAAATCCCGCAAGAGCATTTACATCTGTTATGCCGTCCCTGCATACCTGCCTCATTGCCGCCGAGGTCTGCTGCCACATATAGTCTCTGTCATCGTTAAGTACCGATGAGAGTCTTGAAAGCGAGCTTTTGAAGCCGCTGTTGAAGTTTTTCTCTATATACGGTATCAGCTCAAGTCTTATGCGGTTTCTGGTGTATTTAGTCTGCTCGTTGGTATAGTCAACTCTCGGTGAAAGCCCCTCTGCCCTGCAGTATTCAAGTATATCGGCCTTTTCCACGTCAAGCAGGGGTCTGATTATACTAAAGCCTCCGTTGCTTTTTCTCTCGTACTGAATTGCCGCAAGTCCGTCCGGTCCGGTACCTCTCATAAGTCTGAAAAGCATCGTTTCGTACTGGTCGTCTGCATTCTGCGCGACTGCGATTTTTACAGGTCCGCCGCGCCTGCCTGCAACCTCGTCAAAGGCCTCGTATCTTGCAATCCTGCCCGCCTCCTCAACGGTAAGTCCCTCGTCTGCCGCCTTTTGTATGCAGTCTGTTTCGTACTGGCGGCATATTATCCCTGCCTCATCGCATATGCTCTGCACATATTCGGCATCAAGCTCTGCCACGCCCGGTCTGAATTTATGATTTATGTGAACTGCCTCAAGAGTTATGTCAAGTTCCTCCGAAAGCTTCCTCAGAACAGAAAAAAGGCATACTGAATCGGGGCCTCCCGAAAGCCCCAGTACAATATGGTCGCCTTTTTGTATAAGTTCGTTCTGTCTGATTGTCTGTTTTACTGTTTTTAATACGTCTGTTTTCATAACAACAGTATTGTATCACGATTTTGCGTGAAAATGTAGTTTCTTTTGGCTATATTTCACATATAACCGATATTATCGTCATATCGTCCTTTTCGTGTATGCCGTATTTCTGTGTGGCTCTGGATATCATAAGGTCTGATACTGTCTGGGGATCCTTTGATTTTATCTCAATCGCGGCACTTCTTATCCAGTTCATTTCAATATCGCCTCTGTCGGCGCAGGCAATGCCGTCTGACATTATCATAAGCTGATCTCCGTCTTTCAGTCTGATGCCGCTGTACTCTATGGCAATCCCTGAGGATATGCCAAGGGGAAGCGCCGACATATGAACGGCATAGGCCTTGCCCCCGCGCTTTATAACTGTTGAGGCAGCTCCCATTTTGTATATCCTTGCAACACCTTTTTTCTCAAGCAGGCATAAATCCACGGTGGGAAATCTGTCCTTTCGCTGCGATATTATGCTGTTCATCATTTTTATGGCGGTTTCGGGACTGAAACCTGTTTCGATGAGATTTGCAATGCTGCCTGCGGTCATACTGCTTTCCTCTGCCGCAAGCCTGCCCTTGCCCATTCCGTCGCTTAATACTATAAGGAGTCTGCCGTCGCTGAGATATTTTATGCGGTTTGAGTCACCGCAGCTTCCCCCTGCCGCAGAGTAAACCGCGGTGCCTGTCCTGTATTTAAAGCTTCTGCCCATATCAAGACTCTTTGGCATGTCGCATCTTATTTCTGCGGCCATTTTGTCCATAACCTCTGCCACACCCTGAAATCCGTATGCCAGAGTGCTTTTTTTGTCTATGTTTATGTGACGGAATCTGTCTGCTGTTTTCTGAAGCATAGCACAGGCGTTCCGACTTTCGCTTTTGCCCGCAGCGCTTCTCCTGCCGTACAGTATGTCAAGTTTTCTTCCTATAGCAGTCATCGCTTTCTTTGGAACAAGTGCAAATATGACAGATGCTGCCGCAGGCGAGTATACTGCCACATAGGGAAAGTCATATCCTGCCGCCATACTGAACAGGTATATCGAAGCGGGCAGTACTGCCGGAATTATAAGGCGGGTTTTATCCTCTGCAAGCCCCGAAACTGCTCCTGCAAACACATACAGAGCTATTGCCGAAAGCCCGGCAAAGCCGCCGAGCACAGTAACCGCTCCGCATATTCCTCCCGCTGTAATTCCCTCTTTTATGCCTCCTGTATACCCGCAGTATATGATTATGAGGTAGCAGCCTGCAAATGCTGCCGTTTCCCACTGGCTGCCCGCAAACATTACGGCTGCCGCGCATATCAGGCAGGCTCTCAGTATGTCCTCGGAGATTTTTCTGCCTCTGCCTGCATCATATATGGTCTTAAATGAAATGCACAGCGCGCACAGAGCCAGAACGTCTGCTCCGATGTGATATACATTTATTCTGTAAAAGATATTAAACAGCAAATAATACGCAAGGCTGCATGTAACACTTACGGCAGATATAATAATCATTTTCTGAAAAAGTGTTAACCTTATTCCCGACATTATCATAAATATCATGCTGCATATAAGGCAGGCCGCCGCATCGGGCCATATATCAATTCCCGCCATGTACATTGTGGCAAAGGAAAACGCCGCTGCCGGAAGCAGATAGAAATTTATTCTGTTTTCGCTTATAGCGATACTCATAAGTGCCGCTGCTGCAGGCATAAATCCCCCGATTACAGTATACCTGCATATAAGGAACACTATTACTGCCGTTGCGGCTATCCTGAGAATGTATGTACCCTTTTTATTCTCTGCGGCAGTATATTCCGATTTAACATATTCCATAAAAAAATACCCCTTTTTTATGATTATACAGCCTGTCCCTGTTGTATTTTGTCATAAAATGAAAGGGTATTATATATTTTTAACATCAATTTTCGACTTAAAAACAGAAGCTATATCTGTCTTAGTCTTTCTATTCCGTTAAGGATAAACTCTTTAAGGAACTCCCTGTCAAATTCATACTCCGAGCCTCTGCCTGCCTCTGCGATGATATCCTCCAAGGCTTTAGCCTCAATATCCGGCACTGTAAGCGGTATATTGTTTTTTGCCGCAAACTCCGTAAAGTACCTCATCACGCCGCTGTTTCTGTTTATATCAAGTCCTCTGTTTGCAAGCAGGCTGTTGTTATTGTCATAGTTGGGAGCAAGAGATATTATCTCACCTGTCCTGCGGTCTGTAAGCAGTCCGTAGTTTTTTGTATGTCTGTCGAAGTTTTCGCACAGAGCATCACATATACATATATTAATATAGTCTGCCGCAATATCCTCCGAAAGCTCCGTAAGTTTTCTGTAGTTATACAGATAGTCATCATCAGGAATTTCGACACCGTTTTCGTAATGGTCTGTCATAATGCAGTCTATATGCTGCAGGTTGTATCTGCCTGCGGTAAAGTCCCTGGTTTTTATCAGACTGCCGCCCGCCTCAAGATAATACTCCGCCATATCAAAGCCGAGCGCCATGCCTATCCGCGATGTAATATACTCCGACAGGTTTTCATTCGGCTTCTGGTTTTTGTACAGCCACCAGCCGTCCGCTGCCGGCTTCCAGCCTTTTTCCTCCGAGCCGATATTGCTCAGCTCCGGCGTGCGGGAGGGAATTTCCGGCAGATCTGATATATCTCTCATAAGTGCAAGACGCCAGTATTCATTTTTGCGAAAAACCACATCTTCATAGGCGAGGCTGTCACAGTCGCTGACCCAGAAGTTATCTGTAATCACAGCAGCGTTTACTTTCATAGCCGTCTGATAATCACCTGCGGTCTTTGATATTCTCTGATATCCCTTGACTGCCCTTGTATTTGCTCTGGCTCCGTCTGCCGCTCTTTCTTCAATCCATCTCCTGATGTTTCCTCTGTTAAGTATATATAGAGGTGCAAGCTTTTCATTTAATATCTCATATTCAAACTCTGAATTAAATTCAACAGTTCGGATATCACCACACATTATATACATATTATATGGAACTCCCTTCATATGAATTGCCTCCATTATATCATAACGTGGTCATCTTTAACAGGTGCTGTATTTCATTTCACATTTTTTACTACCACAGGAAGCCTTGCTCCCATACGGGCAAGCAGCTCATTGCTGATACTGCCGTAGCTTTCTGCAATATCAGGCGCAGAAATGAAACTGTCTGCACTGCTTCCTATGAGCACTGCCGTATCGCCTGCCCTTACCCCTTCAATACCTGTTATATCAACCATAAGCTGATCCATACATATCCGCCCGATAACAGGAGCAATCCTACCGCCTATGAGAACACCTGCATTGCCGCAGGAGAGAGTTCTCGGAAAGCCGTCTGCATAGCCTATTGGAAGCACTGCTATTTTACTGTCACACACAGCTCTAAAGGCTCTGCCGTAGCCTACATATTCTCCCTCTGCCACCTCTCTTGTCATCGCGATTTTTGCCTTGAGCGACATTACCGGCCGCAGCTCAGGCTGTAAGGCGGTTTTATCCCAAGGTGTACTTAAGACTCCGTACAAAGCTATGCCGACTCTCACATAATCGCATTTCAGCCCGGAATAATTCAACAGCCCGTAGCTGCTCTGAATATGCAGCTCAGGCACTGAAATACCGCAGTCCTCCAGCAGGTTTATTGCATGATAAAATCTCTGTATCTGTCTTTGGGTAAAATCAATATCATCTCTTTTAAGACTGTCACAGCTGCTCAGATGTGTAAACGCCCCTTCGATTTTGAGATATTTCATTTTGAAGGCATTCTTAATACTATTAATATCATCACAGGCAAAGCCCAGCCTGTGCATACCGCTGTCTATCTTTATATGAGCTTTTATGCAAACTCCCTGCCTGTTGAGCTTCCCTGCATATTCATAATCTATCAGAGTCTGGGTCAGCCTGTATTTTTTAAGTTCTCCGGCTCTATGCACATCGGTATAACCAAGTATCAGAATATCCCCGCTTATGCCGTATTTTCTCAGCCTGATACCCTCGTCAATTGTTGCGACAGCAAAGCTCTTTATATTATTTTTTTCAAGACAGACAGCAATCTCATAGGCACTGTGACCATAGGCCTCCGCCTTTACTACAGCCATAAGCGAGCAGTCCTTTGGCATTGCTTTTTTTAATGTCCGGGCATTGTATATGAGATTGCCCAGGTTTATCTCAATATATGCGCGCTCCGTTTTTATATTATGCTTCTGTTTTCTGCCGTTTCTCTCCCATAATACCGCAAGCATGCAGGCTGCCGCTGCAGATATGGTACAGACTACAACATAATTCACCAGACTGTTATGAACTAAAAAATCCTGCATATGAAGCAGCCCGGCAACACCCCTTACAGCTATTATCACCATAGGGTGTATGATATAGACAATCAGCGGCACACTGCGAAGGGCTTTTTTCTGCCTGCCTCTGAAATGCAACGCCGCACTGAACAGAAAGTACATACACGGCAGCAGAAATATATACATACTGTCGTGCCTCTGCAGACCGTTTTGGTGAAGTACCATAGCCTCCCCGAACATCAGCACAAGGCTCAGAATCATACCTGTGCAGGCTTTCGGAAATGAAACCCTGCCTCTCATATCGGAAATAAATCCGCCCATTATCATAAACACAGGCGCCATAAAGATGCCGTTTCGTGTATAGTCGGACACCTGAAAGATAAGATTGTAGAAGCCTTCGACAGCCGGTATTTTTTCGGCAATGCCATAGTAGCTGTCACCGAACAGTCCTATCGTGTACAAAACTGCTGCTGCCGCAAAGCCCCTGCCATATCCCAGCTTTCGTATAAGCAGATCTGCAATCACTATGCCTGCCATAGATGCAGGCAGATACCACAGATGATAAAGTGCGCCGTCAAAGATAATATCTTTTATAATATTTGGCAGAAGTTCAGACTGTGAAAAAGCCCCGCTGTATATATTGACCGGCAGATACAAAATAACTGCCGCCGCATAAACAATCCCTGTTTTTTTAAGGAATTTATACAGCCTGCTGCCGTCATAGCGGTATTTTGAAAGCACGAAAAAGCCCGATGTCATAAAGAAAAACGGTACCGCAACACGCCCAAAGATACGCGTCAGAATGAAATTTCCCGTTTCACTAAAGGAATCAAGCGGAGATGTATGTATGGCTATAACCAGAAGCGCCGCCGCAAAGCGCATTTTATCTATCCCTGTATAATATCTGTTTTCAGTCATAGCTCTACCTCCGCACAGTTACAATAAATCCGTCTTTGTTATTTCCTGAAATCTGATATGCTTTATCCTCCGGCAGATTTATCTCTGTAAGCCCTTCCGAAGCAGGCACATAATAAATGCAGGTGTTCTGAAATTCAAGTGGGTATTCACTGCTGCAATTCTTTATGAAGTCAATGTATTCCTCCAAAGCAAGCTCCCTCTGCTTTATAACCTCGGAGTGCGGAAGTCCTGTATATCTGAAATGCCACGGCTCACAGGAAATACCAGTAATCTTCTCCTTGCCTTTTTCGTATCTTTGTATAAATCCGAACTTGGCTGCCTTTTCTCTGAAACGCTGACATATCCCGCTGTGTGGAAAGTCGGGACAGATAAAATCAACGCTGTCTGCATTTAACCCTAAATCAATGGCAAGACCGCTCTGGTGCTCGCTTCTGCCCGGCAGGGCAACAAACTTTCGTGTAAACACATCGCCGTTTTCTCTCAGCGAGTCCTCATATATTTCCGTCTGCTCTGCCAGAGAACGGTATCCGCTTACGCAAACTATAGACTCCCCTGCCGATATTTCATTCAGCAGGATTTTCAGAGCCTCTGCAGCCTTTGCTTCAAGCAGGATATCATGCCGCTTCTCATCAGCAGGCACAAGCTGTATATCTGCTGCTTTTCTTATAGGATTTTTCTCATTTACCAAAATAAGATTTCCTTCATATATTTTTTCTCTGTCAAGAGTTACAGTTTTCATAATCATCTGTACAGCCCCAGCAGTCTGTCCAGCATCTGCGAAAACGACAGTCCTGCTCCTTTCATCATATTCGGAAAACGGCTGTGAGAGGTAAATCCCGGAATAGTATTTACTTCATTAAACACTATTTCACCCGCAGGAGTCAGAAACATATCGACTCTTGCAAAGCCTGAACAGCCCAGCGCCTTATATATAGTCACCGCAGCCTGCTGAATTCTTTTTTCTGTTTCCGCGTCTATCCTTGCAGGCATATGAATTTTTGAAGTTACCAACTGATATTTTTCGGTATAGTCAAAGAAGCCTCCCGAAAGCTCAATTTCATCCACCCTGCCTGTCATCAGCTTGTCGATGCCCATAACTGCGCAGCCTGTTTCAAAGCCCTCTACAGCTTCCTCCGCTATGACTTCACAGTCATACTGAAATGCTTTGAACACCGCCTCTTCAAGCTCATCACTGCACACTACCCTTGTGATGCCAAAGGAGGACCCTGCGCGAACAGGCTTGACAAAAACGGGATAGGAAAGCTCTCTGTTAATTTTCTCAAGCGCTGCTTCCATATCCGCTCTTTTGAAGGTAATCGATTCGGGCACTGAAATTCCCGCAAGGCTTACAAGCTTATGCGCCCTGTCCTTATCCATACACAGCGCGGAGGAAAGAGTATCACAGCCCACAAGCTGCACTCCGGCAAGTTCTAAAAGCCCCTGTACTGTGCCGTCCTCACCGTTTTTTCCGTGAAGCACGGGAAATGCCATATCAATTTTTACAGTAGTATAACTGCCGTCTGCAAACTCTATAAAGCCGCCTGTTTCGGTGCTTTGTGAAAAGCATATTTCATACATATTCCCGGCATCCAAGGACCACGAGTTATCGGCTATGTTTTCCGCACTTCCCGTATAGTGATACCATTCACCGTTTTGGGTAATTCCAAGCATTATAACATCAAATTTTTCTGCATCAATATTTGATATAACCGAGTATGCCGACTGCAGAGACACCTCGTATTCTGCAGAGCGCCCTCCGAAAATTACCGCAAGCTTTTTCTTTTTCATTATTTAATCCCTTCCTTCTCTTTCTGCTGCATCATGTGCGCAGGCTGATTTTCCTTAGGAGCTTTATAAATATAAAAACTCCTGTTTAAGTACTGCTATTGTACTAAAAACAGGAGTTTAATTTATCTGTTTGTGCCTACACATTTCTTATGTTTTTCTGTTTAAATTCTTACGATTTTCTTACGAAAGCGGGAGACTGACTGTAAAATCTATTGTTTCGTTTTCGCTTGCCGCGCTTATGGTGCCATGGTGAAGCTCTGTTATCTGTCTTGCAACAGCAAGTCCCAGTCCCGCGCCGCCGCGGCTGCTTCTTGAGGCATCAATGCGATAAAACTGCTCGAATATCCGAGCCAGCTTTTCCTTTGGAATGGTGTTGCCGCGGTTTCTGAAATGTATCACAGCGTTTTTTTCTGCGACTTCCGCTTCAATATTTATCTCGCTTCCGTCAAAGCTGTATATTACTGCATTGCGCAGAAGATTGTCAAACACCCTCTGGATTTTGTCCGCATCGCAGTAAAGCATTATATCCTCCTCTGCTTTAAGGCTGCAGGTCAGACTTTTTTCTTTCAGCATAGGGCCGAATTCAAATACAAGCTGCTCCAGGAGCCTTGTAAGATTAACCCTGCTGTACTGCAGCACCGTTTCAGAAAGGTTAAATCGTGTAATCTCAAAAAATTCATTAATTAAATCCTCAAGCCGCTCTGCTTTGCCCAGAGCTATGGACAGATATTTCTCCTTAAGTTCCGGCGAGATTTCCTTTTCATCATGCAGCAGGCTCAGATATCCCAGCACTGAGGAAAGCGGTGTTTTCAGGTCATGCGCCAGATACATAATCATATCTGCTTTGCGCTGCTCCGCCTCTTCACGAAGCCGTATGTTTTCCTGCGACCTTGCCCTTGCAAGATTAAGCTCGTTTTGTATGTCTAAAAGCTCATTCGATAACTCAACAGGCGGCGCATCAGGATTAGACAGAGCTTTGGCGGCTCCAACAACCTCATCCATATACCCTGTGGATTTTCTGATTGCTTTAAGCATAAATATGATGCCTCCTGCCACCAGAGCAACTATTATAATATATGGTGCAAGAGCCTGAAGGGTTTTGAAGAACTCATAAACCGGAGAGAAACTGCTCCACACAATAGTCCTTGTAAGAACAATCCATGAAACAAAATATCCTCCGCTCATTACGGCAAATAAAATAAGCAGGTATACGAAAAATCTGTTTATGATGCTTCTGGAAAGCCCTGAAGCTTCCTTTCTGTTATTCAATTTCATAGCCCACACCCCACACAGTCTTAATGAACTTCGGATTTCTGGCAGACTCGTGCATTTTTTCTCTGAGTCTGCCGATATGCGCCATAACGGTATTGTTGCTGTTAAAATATTTTTCTTTCCAGACAGCTTCAAACAGTTCCTCCGAAGAAACAACCCTGCCTCTGTTTTCACACAGGTACCACAGTATTGAAAATTCAATAGGTGTAAGCTGCAGCTCTTTGCCGAAAAGCGTGCATTTGTGACTGTCGTTATTGATTACCAGTCCTCTGATATCATATTCGTTTTGCTCTTCTGCGCTGTTTGCCGGCTGATTGTATTTTCGGTAGCGCCGAAGCTGTGTTTTTACTCTTGCCACAACCTCCAGCGAATTAAAAGGCTTGGTGATGTAATCATCTGCCCCCAGTGTAAGCCCCATTATTTTATCTCCGCTTTCAATTTTCGCCGTAAGCATAATCACCGGAAAATAATATTTTTCTCTGATTTTACGGCATATCTGAAATCCGTCAATGTCAGGCAACATTACATCAAGTATCGCCAAAGCAATATCCGTATTCTCAATGCACTCAAGAGCATCTGCTCCATTATGAAATTTACAGACAGTATAGCCGTCATTTTTTAAATACAGTTCAAGCAAATCGGCTATTTCCCTTTCATCGTCAACTACTAAAATTCTCTCCTCCATTTAATACTCCTTCTGATATGTTTCATTATACTTTACCTATTTTTTCTTTGTCACAAGCATTATACAGGGCGCGTTTTCAGGCTGATTTATCATAGAGATGTATGCGCAGTGATATATACCTTTATCAAGGCTGTTTCCCCATTCCAACACCTTGTCTTTCTCAATCTTCCCTGCGGGATGCCCCGGATACATTACAACAGTAACTATGCCGTCTGCTTTAATCATATCTATAGCTTTATTAAGAGCAGTTATAGTTGTGTCCGCTGTGGTCGTAATCTGCTTTTCCCCTGACGGCAGATAACCCAGATTGAAAACTATTGCAGAAACTTCCTCTGAAATATGCCTGTCCATTTCCTCGTGTCCGTTATATACAAGCTCTATTTCCGAGGGGGCCTCATTCTGCATCAGAAATTCTGAAGCTCTCATAAGCGCAAGGGGCTGAATGTCAAATCCGTATACCTTGCCTGTTTCGCCCACAAGCCTTGAAAGCGCCAGCGCATCATTGCCGTTGCCTACGGTGGCATCTACTACGGTATCGCCTTTGTTTATATAATCGGCAGTAATGCTCATTGCAAATTTTGCAGTATTTCTTAAAAGGTTCATTATTTTTCTCCGAATTTATCCTTGAAATATCCTCCCGCGCAGTATATGGCGGCGCATGGATTGTTGCCTGTGGCTCTGTCCTTTGATACAAGAGTTGTTACAAAGGCATCTGTATATTTTGCCACATATTTATAGAACAGGGAGTCGTGGCCTACACAAAGGCCCAGGACAACTATGAAGTCTACTTTTTCATCTGCAAGAAATCTTGCCTGTCCTATAGGATTGCAGGCAGCTTCAAACTGCCCCTCTTTGAGTTTCATATTCTCCGGTATGCCAAAGGTCCCCTTGTCATTTCCTCCGGTTTTGCATATTACGGAGTGAACATTGAGGCTCTGTGACTCGAATATTCTCTGCACGGTCTTTGCTTCTTTTATCAGACCCAGACAGAATGCCAGCCCGATTTCTTTATACCCCATTCTTTTGCAGAATTCTATGGTTTCTCTGACTCTGTTCCACTGGCCGTAGCCCTCTTTTTCTATTTTGGCAGCCTCTACAAAAAATCTATTGTTTTCACTGCTCATATATTCTTCTCTTATTTCATCTGATGCTGCAATGTCCCTCATAGGGCAGTTTTCGGGAGCGCTGCCTGCATCTCCACCAAAGCAGGCAAGCCTGCTGCAGTCTGTGCATCTGTACATATTCTTTTTCCTCCTGATATAATATATTTGTATTGAGTTTACCCGGTCATCCGAGCCGGAAGTTATTTTTCTCCCGAATAATCAACAATCACTTTATTAAAAGATAGTAAAGCAACAAACTGCTTCTTCAAAGTCCACTAGACACCATCTCTGCACTGTATATATCCTAAAGTCATTTCTTTACCACAATACGGACAGCTCATTTACAATGCCTCCACATCCTTTGATTTTCTGAGCCGCTATATTCTACATTGGCGAGGCAATCCATAAGCACACTAAGGCTATTATCCCCGCCGCCATTATTGCAGTAATTATTATAAACGGCAGCCATTTTTTATTTTTCCTGCCCTTTAAAAATGCAGCTATGTCGATAACAAACAGAAGCAAATATACTGCTGCCAGATACATAGTAAAACCCATACCTATTCTCCTCTGCAAACCCCAATCAGTCTGATTAGTTATATATAGCTTGAAACGGAGACCTTGGCCCCCGTTTTGTAATCTCTATTCTGTTGTGGACAGAATTTCATCATATTTTTCAATCTGGCTTACCTTGAGTCTGTCGGAAGCCTCAGGATCCACATCCTCTTCAAGAGCCAGAAGCGTAGGACTTAAGTATGTGGTATCAAGCTTCACACCGTCCAGTGTCACATAGCTGTACTGTGTGAAATTATGTCCTTTGATATATCGCTTTTCGCCAATCTGAACTATCTTGTCTATGCTGATTTTCTTCATGCCCATCTGCATATCCGTAGGCTGCCATACCTTGCCCTGATATACATACTGTTTGCCGTAAAGCATATCATAGCCTAGAGCTCTGAGGTTCTTTTTGTAGGATTTGCTGTCCGAATAATTCTGATGATACGTCACAAGCGTACCCTCGTGTATTCCCAGTCTGTCAAGCACCTCTGCGCCTATCTGGTAAGCGTATAGATCCTTGTCCTCCTTTGTCATTCCGAAGTTCGACCAGATTACATACTGGGTATTGTAAAGCGAACCGCTTTCCATTTCATCCTCTGTCATATCAAGCGCCGGCAGATGATCTCCGTACATTACAAGCACCACATCCTCATCAAACTGCGAGAGGCTGTCTGTAAGCTCTTTGACGAACTTATCCATACTGTGGATCATATTCACATAGTATTCATACTGCCATTTCTTTTCTTCGCTTGGAGCCTTGGTTACCTCTATTTCAGGATTTTGAATAATCTGCTCTGTAGGGTATTTACCGTGACCCTCTACCGAAATAGTGTAGATATAGTCCTTGCTGTCGGTAATGTTCAGAGCCGTCATTATCTGGTCTGTAAGTATGCTGTCTTTAGCCCAGTTCTTAGGAGTTTTTTCGATATCGTTCATATACTCTATAGATGTGAAATCGTCAAATCCGAGGTTTTTGAACACCTGATTTCTGTTATAGAAAACTCCTCTGTGGTTATGTATGACATGAGTACTGTAGCCTATCTCCTTGAGATCATAAGGAATGCTCTCAAAGGTCTTGTCCAGAAGTACCGACTTGTACGGATATTCTCCCGGTCCGAAGAACTTTGCACTCATACCTGTAATTGACTCAAATTCCGTATTGGCAGTGCCTGCGCCTACTGCCGGCACTGTAAAGTAGCCGGAAGAATAGTTCTTCATAAGGTTTCTGAAATTAGGAATAGGGTCCTCCGAGCACTCTATGGAATTTACCAGCTGCGGGTCTATAAACGACTCAAGCTGCAGGAATATTATATTCGGAGTATCCTCCGTCTTTGCCTGCTCTACAGCCTTGTCCATATTTTCAAGCTCGCCGTGCTTGTATATTCCGAGTATCTCGTCTTTCGAGTAATTCTTAGGCTTGTCTATGCCTGTATCAAGCCATGTGCTAATGAAGCTGTATGGAACGCCGTTGTCCCTGTAGCCCATTGCAAGATTTCCGAAGAAAGTATCTACAACCCCGGTTGCAATACCCAGATTGAAAACTCCTACGGTTCCCAGCATTATGACAATTACCGCCGCTATATTTCTCTTGTATTTGATTTTTTCTCTTTTTTTAGGTCCCTTGATAAACAGCAGTACAAATCCTGCTATTACTGCAACTGCCGCTATGGCAAGCAATACAATCTCAAAGTTTGTAAGATATGTAGGCAGGATTGAAAACCCGTCCTCCAGCATTGTCAGGTCGTTTATTGTAAACGGAGTCATTCTCTTTAGAAGTATCACACCGTTTGCAATACCCAGAAGCAGCCATACAAAAGATATGAACGATAATACAAATGCTCTTCTTTTGAAAAGACATGCAATGCTGAGTGTCGCAAATATTATGCAGGCATTGATTAAAAATACCAGCGGACTTGTAAATGCAAATACAAGAGCCTGTACCAGAGAATGTCTTGCCGCTGTTTCTATTATCAAGTTTATGAGAAGCGCTATTACTGCTGTGACTGTCAGGCTGTTGACGTATTTCTTCTGTGCCAGCCTGCGATATATGTCCTTTATTCTGTTCATTTTATCTGCCCCCTGAAATAGTGTCCGCAATCTTTCCAAACTCTTCAAGTGACAGAGTCTCTGCTCTGCGCTGCGGATCTATATCGTTTATCTCAAATACCTTTGCAAGTTCTTCCTTGCCTATACCTCCGACTCCGTTAAGAGAGTTTAATATTGTTTTTCTTCTCTGTCCGAAGCCTTTTTTGATGCACTCAAAAAAGATGCTCTTATCCTTTACCTCTACTGCGGGTGAGCTGAGCACATCAAGCCGCAGTACTGCCGAATCGATTTTCGGCCTCGGTATAAACACCTCTTTGGGTACAGATGCAATCTGTGTGACATTGCAGTAAAACTGCACGGCAGCAGTAATCGCTCCCGCGTTTTTGCTGCCTACAGGCGCTTTTATCCTGTCTGCAACCTCCTTTTGCATCATTATGGTTATGGAATCCGCCGGAACGCCATCCTCTAATATCTTCATAATTATCGGAGTGGTGATATAGTACGGCAGATTGCCTATTATTCTGACCGCGTCATACCCTTTGTTTGCCTCTATTATAGCTTTGAGGTCTGTTTTGAGTATGTCCGCATTTATTACTTCAAAGTTATCGTATTCAGACAGTGTTTCCTCAAGTATCGGAATCAGTCTCTGATCTATTTCGATTGCTATAACCCTGCCGGCTGCTTCAAGGGCCTCCTTGGTAAGCACACCTATCCCCGGCCCTATCTCTATGACAAGGTCATTTGAGGATATGCCGGAGCTTTCGATTATTTCATCAATTATATTCTTGTCCGTAAGGAAATTCTGTCCCAGTGATTTTGACAGCTTAAAATTATGCCTGTCCTTTATTTCGTTTATTGTCTGTGCCGAATATAGTTTCATCGCTTAATCCTCTGAAAAACTGCTCCCTTGTAATTCCGTAACGGTTCAGCTTGCGCAGAAAAGCTCCTGTGTTGCCGTAGCCGATGCCAAGTATTCTGCCTAAGGCCTGTCTTTTTTCTTTGGAGCCTTCGCCCGTAAGACCGTTTTCTATCATATCTGACATATCAAAAGTATCGCCGCTGCCTTTGGTCTCCGCCGCGCAGCATACCCTGCAAAGCGCCGCCTCGATATCCTCAGGTTTTGCGTTTTCTATGCCTATGTCCCCGTCCTTTGCGGCTTCCTTTCGTGTAAGAAAAGCCTCCTTTGCATCGGGGTATTTCTCAATAATTCTTTTTCTTATTCTTTCACCTGCGCTGTCGGGATCCGTAAACACTATAATCCCGCAGGTGCTGTAAGCCTTGTCTATAAGCTTCCATGTTGCCGCAGTAATGCCGTATCCGTGGGTTTCAATGGTTTCGGCGTCAACCGCCCTTTTAACCGCACAGGTGTCATCTCTGCCCTCAACTACAATTACTTCATTTATCTTTATCATCTATTTTGTTTTCCTCATCAGGTGATACATATATTATTTCTCCCGGATATACCATATTGAGCTTCTCTCTTACCTGCTGCTCTATGTAATCGGGATCGTCCGTGTTTGCAAGCTCGTCCTTGGCCGCCTCCAGTTCCTTTTTTAACTCTGCCTGCTCTGTCGCAAGCTGAGCTTTCTCTTTTTCGAGGGAAATAATCTCAACCGCCGAAACAGATATTGCTGCAACCACAAGAACTATTACCGCAGCGTAAATCAGCAGGCGTCTTTTCTTCTTTGCCTCCTTGCGCTGCGACGGCGCTTCCTTGCGCGCCTGGTAAACTCTCTCTGCTTTTTCGGCTCTGGCTCTCCTGCGTTTTTCTCTGGCCTGATCGAAATCAATGACTTCATTGTTGCGGTGAAAATCCCGGCTTCTGCTTCTGCTTTTTCCCATGTTATCCTCTCAGTATTTGTTTTACCCGATTTAGTGCATCATATATTGTACCACAAAAAGATATTTTCCACAATACAGCCCCTGCCGCAAAACCGCAAAAGCTGTGAACGCTGACTCTGCCATAGGCGCAGTAATACAGGAATGCAGCCGCAATGAAGCCTTGGAATATCCATAATATGATTTCAAAAAAAGTTCTGGAAATTCTGCCGGTTTTCATAATATGTCCGCACCATGAAGCTGTTTCCCATATTATCATAAACAGTATTCCTGAGCAGCACATAATGATTATGTGAAAAATCTGTGATTGTATCAGACTGCTCATTTCAGTATTTTCCTGATTAAACTCTTTTCGCCTGCAGCGTTTGCATATTCGAGAGAGGATATTTCGCCTGTAACCGTAAGCTTTTCGCCTGCTATATCGAGATTTTCTATATGCAGATTTTTGCCTCTTACCATAAGCCTTTTTTCTTTCAGAGTGATTTTAACAAGTTCCTCGTTAAATCCGTCAACATCAGTGACCCCCGTAACCGTCATTCTTTTTCTTTCTTCTATAAATATGCTGTGGTTTTCCATCGTACCATCTCCTTTGGATAAATATATTAACACCGCCGCGGGTTTATGCATATTATGGAGTATCTTGCCGGGAGGGGTATTAATGAAATCATATATAATATGCTGCAGAAATTCAGGAGAGCTTATGAGGGAGTGTGTGGAAAAATCATATGGGCACATCAGATACGAGCTGCCGTTTATAGGGGCTCTGTGTGTGGATGTTCCCGAAGAAAACACTGCTGCGGTGCTTAAGCTGCGGGGTATTACGGCTGCCACCGAGGATATGAAGGTTACAAAATTTGAAGCGCAGGAGAGTAGTAAGTCATGCATGGGAAATGCTGATGCAGGCTCCCTCGGCAGGGGCGTATCTATTGCTGTACTTGATACCGGCACCCACCCTCATTACGACCTCATAAAGCCCTGCAGCAGGCTGCTGTTTTTTAAGGATTTTGTAAACAGCAGAACTGCGCCCTATGACGACGACGGTCACGGAACTCACGTATCGGGCATAGCCGCAGGAAACGGTTTTTCGGGAGCACCGAAGGGCATTGCGCCTGAAGCTTCCATAGTATCTCTGAAAGTGCTGGATTCAGACGGAAGCGGCAATGTTTCGGATATACTTGCCGCTATGCAGTGGATATGTGACAATCACAGGAAATACAATATACGGGTGGTAAATCTGTCCCTTGGTATGACCTATGATGGCAGCTTACGCATAGACCCTCTTCATCTGGGTGTAGGCGCTCTTTACAAAAGAGGGATTACAGTGGTTGCTGCAGGCGGAAACAGCGGTCCCGCCGCAAAGACAATATCAAGTCCCGGAAATTCTCCGTATGTGCTGACCGCAGGCTGCTGCGGTACATCCGGAGTCTCGGAGTTTTCCAGCAGAGGTCCTGCCGGTACATATATGAAGCCCGATCTGGTTGCTTACGGTGAGGATATATGCTCTCTGGCTCCCGGCAAAACCGCCACAGCCACTCAAAGCGGCACATCAATGTCCGCCCCTGTTGTATCTGGCGCGGCCGCATGTCTTTACAGCGCATATCCGCAGCTTACCGCATATCAGGTCAAAAGGATACTTATGTCTGCAACAATTCCTTTTGAACAGGAGGACAGAAACTCGCAAGGCTACGGCAGACTTGATGCGGATATGCTTAAGGAGCTGATTTAAAAACCTGATATGAAATAAGCAGGCTATGCTTTTGGATTGCATAACCTGCTTTTAAATTCTAAGCTTTATTAGTTATTTAGTTATTTATAAGCTCTCTTATATTTGGCAAAACCTAAAAAACAGAGCCTGCACTATCACAGACTCCATATGTGTATTCTATTTCCATTTAATCGAGTAGTATCCGTTGCCGTCACTGTATTTTTCAACCTTTATATAGTAAGTGCCTGCTGCAAGCTTTTCGCCTTTGCCGAAAGTATACGGCTGTATCTCACCGCTTGCTGTATCATATGCGTTTCTTGAGCCGAAAGGATATCTGTCACCTTTTTTGTATACTGCAAACTTGATGCCTCCGGAATATCCACCCAGCTTTGTGCTTATTTTAAGCGTTACCTTCTGTGTCTTTTTTACTACGAATTTATACCATTCACCGGTTCCTGCTTTCTGGTTTGCAGTTATAACGCCTTTTCTAGTACTGCCCTTGCTGATTGATTTTGCCTTGCTCTTTGAAGTCCCGCTGTTTTCCTTAACGCTGCTGAATGTAACCTTCAGTCCGTAGTACTTATCACTGTTCTTTACTGCGACATAGTATGTGCCTTTTTTAACTCCAAAACAGCTCGTATAGTTATTTGATGCATACAATGACTTGTCTCCTGCCAGCAGGTTCTTTTTGCCTGAATTTGTCAACTTGATATAATAGTAGTGATATGATGATGACTCGTCCTTCTCAGGCACTGTAACCTTGAGATATCCGTTGCCCGGAACTGTAATTTTGTAATATGAAAAGCTGTTATCCGCAGACGATCCGTAAAACACCCTGCCGCTTGTCAGTATGCCCTCTGCCGGTGCAAATTTAACCTGAAAATCAGCTGACTGCTCTACATTTGCCCATGTATCAAACTTAAGATAATATGTACCTGCCTTGGCCACATCCGCTGTCAGTACATCATTAACAGTTGAACTGCTGAGATATTTAGCATAGCCAATCTTGTTTGCATCTGTTGCAACTGTATCTGTGTGCATTGAAACCGTCAGATTTTTGCCTACCGCTATTCCCTGCAGAGGCACTATTATTGTACCTGCCGACTTAACTGTAACAGGGACTACGGCGCTTGAATTTTTAATTGCTTTTGCAGTATATGAAATATAGCTGCTGTCATCAGTGCTGTTCATATCCTGAGCTGCTATTGTCCCCGCAGCAGACGTACCGTTTGTAACAGTACCTGCAAACGCGCCAATTCCCGATGTAAAGGTCATACTCATAACAACTGCAATCGCAAGTACCACACTTGCTATTCTGCTTCTCTTCATTTGAAAATCCCTCCTTTTAAAGCTCAATCTCTTATCTTGGAAGACAGAACTGACTCTATGCCTGAGTCATTTCTCTCTATTATATAATATATTCGCCGAATGTAAATACTCTATTGCAAACAAAAAGAAGCAAAAAGAAACTATATAAACTTAGTTATACAATTTCTCTTTGCCGTTTAGCATTTAACAGAATATTGTCTGTCAACAGTTTCCCAGCTGCCTGATTATACATTCCCGAATACATTCTATGTAAGAATATCGAGCAGTTCCTCTTGTTCGTCCAGGAAATGCTCATATATATCAGACACATATACTGTGGAATATATCTGTCTGACTTCTACCCTCTTTATTATTCTTCACTCAATGCTTCAGGCCAAAACTATAATTCACCGCAGGGCATCAGTTTCTCCAGAGAAACTGTTAACAGACGATGACACTTCATCATCATTCTTCATTATTATACAAAAATTCTGCTCTGTTTTTTCGAAAATGTCACTTTTGGCTCTTTAATTGTAACTTTTAGCTGTATATTTGACTTTTACGGCAAAATATACTAAACTACTTAATACACAGAGAATATAAACGGATTGCCTGTTATCAGCTGCCTGCCGGCTTAGGAACCTGCAGTTTTACTTATGGCGGCAATATATAAATTGGAGACCTACAAGTTATGACAGCAGAAGCTATCAGATACCTTATAATTATTTCAAGTACGGCAGCGTTAATTGTCATAGCCGCCGTTATATACATAATAACCAAATCAAAATACAAAAAAGAATTCCTTGAGAAAAAACAGGAGCTTCAGGCTTCCCAGCTCAAAGAAATCGAACAGTATGAGAGAGAAATCAGCATGCTTCTTGATGAAATAAACAGCAAAAAACAAAACAGCGAGTTTCTTCAGGAACTGGTTTCTGACTGCGAGAAATATGCGGGGCAGCGCTACAGCGGTAATCCTATAGTTGATGCGCTTCTTGCCTGCAAGCAAAAGCTATGTGAGGATTCAGAAGTGGCTCTCGAAATATCAGCAGGCACTTTAAAATGTACTGCTCTTACTGATGAGGAATATATAGGCATTTTCGGCAACCTTCTTGACAATGCCATTGAAGCAGCGCAAAGAACCGAAAACCCTCAGGTAAGTCTCAGCAGCACCATAACCGGAGGCCAGTGGATACTCACTGTCAGAAACAGCAAGCCTGCAAACGAGGCACCTCTCGAAAACAATATGGCAACCACCAAAAATAACAGTCGTGATCATGGTCTTGGGAGTAAAATAGTCAAAAGGATAGTAAAGAAACACAATGGCGCACTTGATTATACGGATTATGGGGATTATTTTGAAGTTATATCAGTAATACCGGTATCAGACTGCAGCAGTGAGGTATAGTAAATGTGGAACATAGCGATTTGTGATGATCAGCCCGAAAGCATAGCATATATAAAAGACAGACTTGCTGATACAGATTTACCTGACATCGGTAAGATTATTGCTTTTTCAAACGGCAAATCAATGCTTGAGGATCTTGAAGACGGCATTTTTGATGCAGATATTTTCATTCTGGATATTGATCTTGGCAGCTGCAGCGGCATTGCAATTGCCGAAAAGATACTGGATATACGCCCTGACTGTCAGATTATATTCATGTCAGGGTATGATGACTATTATGAAGCTGTCTACGATGTAAACCATATATATTTTATGAAGAAGCCGGTATGCAGTGAAATTCTTTGCAAAGCTGTTTCAAAGGCAACTCAAAAGCTGAACTCAGGACATGAGGAGTTCTTCATTGCTGAAACCAAAAGCGGCAAACATATAATTTCCTACAAAGACATATCCTCTTTTGAACGCGATAAAAGAAAGATAAACATAATAGGTCGTGACGGCACGCTGCTCTATTCTTTTTACGGCAAATTCGAGGATATAGAGAGTTTGCTTCCTGCAAGCTTTCACCGCTGCCACAACAGTATATTTCTTAATCTGGCTATGGTAAAGTCACTGGAAAACGGTTGCTTCATACTTCGTGACGGCAGGGCTGTAACCATAAGCCGCAGCCACAAAAGTGAGAGCCAGCTGGCATTTGCAAGGTTTCTGGCAGGCGGGAAATAATCTAATCAGGATAATATCCATTGTCAGTTTATCGATACTGCTTTCTGTCTTACCTGCTTTTACCCGAATGTGCCTTAAACTTAATACTGCACATACAATACGAAAGGTTTTGCATATGATTACTTACCATATCATCTACGCGCTGCTTATGACTGCAGGAACGGTTATCAAATTCCCTTTACTGTACAAAAATATGCTGCGTTTTAATGTCCCTGTAACTGTAATAATTACTGCGGTGACAAGCTCTGCAATGGAACTGGCATATCTGCCGTTTTCACCTTTGTGTGACAACGCCCCTGCTCTGTTATTCATATATCTGCTGTCGATAGCTGCAACTGTAATACTTATACGCTTTGACAGGCTCATAGACATGCTCATACTCGACTGTTTCTATCAGTTTTTTTACAACATCCTTGGAACTGCGATAGTAACAGTGCTAACAGCCATATACGGTGCAGTAACGGGCGCCGATATGAATACCTGGTTTTCACAATCAACTTCAACTGCAGCCGACTACATAATACGCTACATAGCTGTTACAGTCTGCTTTATCATTGGACTGGTGATTTGCCGTAAATGCACGCCTTTAATAGTAAATATGAGTATGAAATTAAAGCTGCCGTTGTTTATGGGCACAGCTTTACCTATATTTATATTTATGGTGATGAAGCATATAGCCAATCCCGATGCATCTCAGATGCTTTCAGGCTTCCTCGTTATATGCTACGGAATACTGCTGACACTGATAGCAATATCACTCCTTATATTCTTTATAAATGTATTTCTTAATACCAGGGAAGAAAATCAGCTTATGCAAGCTAAAATAGAGGCGCAGAATGAATATTACCACAGAGTTCTCAAAATACAGCAGGATTTAAGAGAAGCCAAACACGATCTTGTAAATCGGCTTGTGGCCTATAATATGTCCCAAAGCACCGGCGCAGACTCCGACAGATAAACTATCTGTTTCACTTCAAAACCACTTTTATGTTGAAATGTGGTTTTTCAACAATTTTTTTCGCCCTTTATTATTGACAGATTACAAAAATAAGAGTATTATTATTTTTTAAATACTTTTGTAATAAAGCAAAGGCGTTCATTCTTTCAAAGGGTATCACCCTTGCTTGAATGAATGCCTTACACTTTTTTTGGCGGGAGGTGAAAACGTGACAAAATATATATTTGTAACCGGAGGTGTAGTATCGGGTCTTGGCAAAGGGATTACAGCCGCTTCACTGGGCCGTCTGCTCAAGCAGCGCGGATTTAAAGTGGCATCTCAGAAGCTGGATCCGTACATCAATGTGGATCCGGGAACTATGAGTCCTTTCCAGCACGGAGAGGTATACGTTACAGAGGACGGAGCCGAAACGGATCTTGACCTCGGGCATTACGAGCGTTTTATTGACGAGGATTTAAACAGATATTCCAATCTTACAACCGGCAAGGTTTACTGGAATGTCCTCAACAAAGAACGACGCGGCGAATACCTTGGCTCAACCGTGCAGGTTATCCCGCATATAACCAATGAAATCAAAGAATTTGTCTACAGAGTAGGCAGACAGACCGACGCCGACATTGTCATCACAGAAATAGGCGGCACTATCGGCGATATAGAGTCTCAGCCGTTTTTAGAGGCAGTAAGACAGATTGCAATAGAGGTTGGACAGGAAAACAGCCTTTTTATCCATGTGACACTGGTACCGTTTCTCAGCGGTTCCGATGAACACAAATCAAAGCCTACCCAGCACTCTGTCAAAGAGCTGCAAGGAATGGGTATCAGACCTGATATTATTGTTCTGAGATGCGACAGGCATATCGAGCCTGCCATCTTCGACAAAATATCAATGTTCTGCAATGTCAGACGTGACTGCGTTATCGAGAATATAACGTTGCCTTGTCTGTACGAGGCTCCTCTGATGCTTGAGTCTCACAATTTCTCGTCTGTCGTTTTGAGAGAGCTGAGCCTATCAGCCCCTGCCGCAGACCTCGCGGAGTGGGAGGCTATGGTAAACGCCATAAAAAACACAGAGGACAGCGTAACCATCGGGCTTGTAGGCAAATACATACAGCTTCACGACGCCTATCTTTCGGTTGCAGAGGCCCTGCGCCATGCAGGCTGCGCCTTGGGCACAGGCATAGATATCCGCTGGATAGACTCGGAAACCCTGACCCCTGACACATACGAAAGCGCCCTTGCGGATCTTGACGGAATTCTCGTTCCCGGCGGCTTCGGCGACAGAGGTATCGAGGGCATGATACTTGCCGCGCGCTTTGCAAGAGAAAACGTTGTCCCTTATCTTGGCATATGCCTGGGTATGCAGATTGCGGTAATCGAGTTTGCAAGAAATGTTGCAGGACTTAAAGAAGCAGACTCCGGAGAGTTTAACGAAATATGCTCCTGCAAGGTCATAGATTTCATGCCTGGACAAAATGATGATATCGACAAGGGCGGCACTCTCAGGCTGGGCGCATTCCCTTGTAGAATAGAGCCGGGCACTACAATGATGAAATGCTACGGCAAGCCTGAAATATCAGAGCGCCACAGGCACCGCTATGAATTCAACAACGGCTACAGGCAGCTTCTCACAGACAATGGGCTTACCCTTTCGGGAATGTCTCCGGACAAAAGACTTGTAGAGGCTGTGGAGCTTTCAGACAGAGACTTTTATGTGGGCGTTCAGTATCATCCTGAATTCAAATCAAGACCTGACAGAGCTCATCCTCTGTTTTACGGCTTTGTAAAAGCATCTCAGTCTTTCATAAACAAGAAATAAATAGTATAATAGAAAGAGGAACCAGATATGTTACCACTTATTCTACCTGATAAATACACATCAGCGCTGGATCTTATGGAAAGCCAGCGTGCAATCAAAAAAATAAAGGACTATTTCCAGCAGGAGCTAGCCTACGGACTTTCACTCAGACGTGTTTCGGCGCCGCTGTTTGTAACTCCCGAAAGCGGACTTAACGACAACCTCAACGGAGTTGAGAGAACCGTACAGTTTACAATCAAAGATATGAACGAACAGACTGTTGAGATAGTACAGTCCCTTGCCAAATGGAAGCGTATGGCTCTAGGCAGATACGGCATTGCCGCAGGAAACGGCATCTACACTGATATGAACGCCATCAGACGTGACGAGGAGCTTGACAATCTCCATTCCGTTTATGTGGACCAGTGGGACTGGGAAAAGGTTATAACTAAAGAGCAGAGAACCGAAGAATATCTCAAAGAAACAGTTACGATAATCTACAACGCGCTCAAAAACCTTGGCGACTATGTCAACAGGCTCTACAGAGATATTCAGACAGAGCTTCCGAATGAAATATATTTCATCACAACACAGGAGCTTGAGGATATGTATCCTGACCTTACTCCTAAGCAGAGAGAAGATGCCATAACAAGAGAGCATGGAGCCGTATTCATTATGAAAATCGGCGGAGCTTTAAAATCCGGAGATAAGCACGACGGCAGAGCGCCCGACTATGATGACTGGGAGCTTAACGGCGACATCATATTATGGAATGAGGTTTTAGACAGAGCCTTTGAGATTTCCTCAATGGGCATCAGAGTAGATGAGGAGGCAATGGCAAGGCAGCTCGCCCTTGCAGGCGCAGAGGATCGAAAGGAACTGCCTTTCCACAAGGCAATATTAAACAGAGAGCTTCCTTACAGCATCGGCGGAGGCATAGGCCAGAGCCGTCTGTGCATGTACTTCCTGCGCAAGGCTCATATAGGTGAGGTTCAGGCTTCAGTCTGGCCCGATGAAATGATAAGCAAATGCGAGGCAGCCGGTATTCACCTGCTGTAGCGCCGAAAGGATTTATTATGAACGATGTATATATCAACCCTCTGACAACCAGATATGCAAGCGATGAAATGAAGCATATTTTTTCGCCGGACAGTAAATTCTCAACATGGCGCAGGCTGTGGATTGCTCTTGCAGAAGCAGAGCAGGAGCTTGGGATAAATATTACTGACGAGCAGATAGCCGAAATGAAAGAGCATATCTGCGACATAGACTACGACACTGCAAGACAACGTGAAAAGGAAGTAAGACACGATGTTATGGCTCACATATACACCTACGGACTTGCCTGCCCTAAAGCAAGACCAATAATTCATCTGGGAGCAACCAGCTGCTATGTGGGCGACAACACAGATGTGATACTTCAGAGAAGCGCCCTTATGCGCATCAGAAAGCTGCTTCTTACGGCAATCGCAGAGCTTGCAGATTTCGCAGACAAATACAAGGACCTGCCTACTTTAGCATATACGCATTTTCAGGCTGCGCAGCCTACAACCGCAGGCAAGCGCGCGGCGCTGTGGATGCAGGATTTAATGATGGATCTGGAGCAGCTTGATTTTGCGGTTTCCAATATGAAGCTGCTGGGCTGCAGAGGCACCACAGGCACCGGCGCAAGCTTTCTGGAGCTGTTTGACGGCGATGCGGACAAGGTCCGCAGACTGGAAAAGCTAATCTGCGACAAGATGGGTTTTGAAAAGACCAATTCGGTAAGCGGTCAGACCTATTCCCGCAAGGCAGACTATTTCATACTTTCCGTTATGTCGGGGATAGCCCAGAGCGCGCAGAAGTTCTCAGGCGATATAAGGCTTCTTTCACATCTCAAAGAGTTTGATGAGCCTTTTGAAGCAGGTCAGGTAGGCTCCTCCGCCATGGCCTACAAGAGGAATCCTATGCGAAGCGAGCGGATTTCATCGCTTTCACGCTTTGTTATTGCAGAATGTATTAACCCTGCCATGACCGCAGGCACACAGTGGCTCGAAAGAAGCCTTGACGACTCTGCCAACAGACGTATATCAATACCTGAGGCTTTCCTTGCGACAGACGGAATACTTCAGCTTTATATAAATATTGTTTCGGGTCTCAGAGTCTATCCTGAGGTTATAAAGAAGAATTTAAACGAGGAACTGCCGTTTATGGCAACCGAAAACATTCTGATGCACTGCGTCAAAAACGGAGGTGACAGACAGCTTCTTCACGAGGCCATCAGAAGTCACTCTGTGGCGGCAGGCCTTGCAGTCAAGCAGGAGGGCAAAAGCAATGATTTGCTTGACAGAATTGCAAATGACCCTGAATTCGGGCTTACAAGGGCTGATATAGATAAAATAATTTCCGAAAGCTGCTTCACAGGCATAGCCACACAGCAGACAGAGGATTATCTCAGAGAAGTCAGAGCGGTGCTTGCAGCAAACCGCGAGTTTCTCGACAAAAATATAGACGTATCAATTAATGTATAGACAGGAAAGGAGCTGATTGTATGCTTACAGCAATCGTTGGTATCAACTGGGGAGATGAGGGAAAAGGCCGTATGGTGGATCTGCTTTCCTCAGACTACGACATAATATGTCGCTATCAGGGCGGCAACAACGCAGGACATACCGTTGTAAATGACAGAGGTAAATTTATTCTCAACCTGCTTCCGTCAGGAATTCTCAGAGAAACCACTGTGAATATAATGGGGAACGGTATGGTAATAGATATCGAACACCTTGTAAACGAGGCCGGCAAGCTGAGAGAGCAGGGCATTAAAATAACTCCCGACAATCTCAAGATAAGCGACAAGGCAATCATATGTCTGCCTTATCATAGACTTATGGATATTATGGAAGAGGACAGACTGGCAGACAAGAAATTCGGCTCTACCCGCAGAGGCATAGCTCCTGTCTATGCAGACAAGTATATGAAAAAAGCTCTGCGCATGGAGGATCTGCTTGATATGGACAGCCTTTACGAAAAGGTTAAGGATATCGTGGAATGGAAAAACATCACAGTCAAAGGCTACGGTCACGAGCCTGTAGATGCTGATGAGATTATGGACTGGCTCAAAAAATACGGCAAAGAGGTTGCTCCGTACATCACAGATGTATCAGACTATCTCTATCAGGCAGCCGCAGAGGGCAGGAATATAATGTTTGAGGCTCAGCTTGGAGCTTTAAGAGATATTGATTTCGGTATATATCCGTACACTTCCTCATCAACAACTCTCGCCTCATTTGCTCCTATCGGGGCCGGAGTTCCGGGACTTACACTGACAGGCACGCTGGGTATTATGAAAGCATATTCAACCTGTGTAGGTGAGGGGCCGTTTACAGTTGAAATGTCAGGCGATGAGGCCGAAGCTCTCAGAAAAGCCGGGGGCGAATACGGCGCGGCTACGGGCAGACCGCGCAGAGTCGGAGCTTTTGATATACCTGCATCAAAATACGGTGTCAGAGTTCAGGGCGCAACAGAAATCGCACTGACAAAACTTGACGTCTTATCATATATGGATAAAATCCCCGTATGCACCGCATATGAGATTGACGGAATCAAAACCACAGCTTTTCCTACAGGTCAGCGCCTGCTTCGCGCAAAGCCTGTAATTGAATATCTGCCGGGTTTCGGCGATGTTTCAAAATGCCGCACTTATGAGGAGCTTCCTCAGGCGGCAAAAGACTATATCGCATATATCGAAAAAGCTGTAGCCTGCAAAATCACCTACGTTTCCGTAGGCGCGGGCAGAGATGAATATATTAAGTTATAGGCTTTTAAAACCTGCTTCTCCACAACCGGAAAAGCAGGTTTTTATGCTTATTTATGTTAATTTTATGTCTATTTGTACATTATAGTGCCCGAATAGGCTTTGTCATACATTGCATCGTCTTCTACCATATAGATATCGGTATTGGAGTAGCTGCCTCTGTCTGCATCATACATTTCATACCACCCGGTTTCCGCCCTGTAGGTTTCGCCTGTACTGCTGTCATACAGTCTGTCGTAGCCTAAAATCGCATCACTTTGCTTCTCTGCTATTCTGTCATTTGTAATCTGACGGTTTTCCCACGACTGCATATAACTGTCCATTGCGGAATTAACCTGCGCGGCATAGTTTAACGAGGCTGCTGTAACCGAATTACTGTATGCATTTGCCTGCTGTACGAATGAGTCTTTAAATGAAATGGAGTTGACACATTCAAGCAGCATGTCCTGCATAATCAGGAAATCCTCTGCCGAAGCAGATACGCCTGTTGCACAATATACTGCAAGAGGCATTGTGTCTGCTCCGAAGTATTCATACGACCCGGCATCAACAAGGGTTGCCGCAAAGAGTCCCTCCGAAAAAGTACCCTCTTCAGAATCAAAGGTGGCTCTGATACAGCCCTCGTCTTTTGCGTATGATGCCAAAGGTGTTGAGTATGGTATCTCCTCTATAACTTTAAAGCTGTCCATCACAGGGTATTTAAAATTTGAATACTGACTGCCTATTGTATTCACATACTCTGTGAGCTTATCGAATTTCTTAAATATATCTGTCGCCCTGCCTGAACTTAAAACCACAGCAGGCGCAAACAGATCGGAACCGTATCCCCCGCCTGTTGCCTGCGAATACTGTCTGTACCATTCTTTTGCCTCTTTGCTTTTGAGAATCGGCGACAGGCAGCCGTAGCAGAAGATCTGCCTTGATTTGTCTGCAGGATCAAAACATCTTATGCTGTATTCGCCCATAGAGCCGTATGTTTCCACAGTCCAGCCTGACGGAACTGTCATTGTAAGAGCATTATCCTCATAGGTTTCCGTCGATATATCAGCGCAGTCCGGCTTTGCTATCTCTATATCCTCTCCGCTGCTGTTTCCGGTGCTTCCGCTGCAGGAAACAAGAGCAAGGCACATTGATATAATAATTACTGATGATAATATTTTCTTCATATTCCGTCTTATTTACCTGTGAATGTTACAACCTTAGCCGCAGTAGGAACCTTCACACCTTTTACAGTCTTGTAACCTACGATCTCTGCCTTGTATTTCTTGCCTTTAACAGCATATTTGAATTTGAACTTGGCATCCTTGCCGTTCTTTGCAACCTTGGCATCCCCTGCGACTGCCGGCTGATTATCAGTTGTGTTGATTATTGTGATTGTGTATCCGTCAACCTTGGAACCTATAGTCCACGAAAGAGTATTAATGCCTTTTACTTTCTTGCTTTTGAAATTCTTGGCTTTCAGTTTCGCTACGGATTTCTGCGCTTTTGTAGCCTTGACAAATTTAGCGGTTACCTGCTTGTCCTTGAGATTCCTGTCATATTTCAAAGTATAGCCGTATGCGCCTTTGCCTGTAGTTTTGATTTTAGTGCTGCCTGAATAAAATCCTTTGAACACATAATCACTGCTGTCAGGAATTGCATATAATGTAGATTCAAAATCATCCCCTTTCACAATTCCGGCAGTACCTTCCAGTTTGTATTTCTGAAGATTATACATATACATACTGTAGCTGTATATTCCGCCTCCCTTTGTGCTGCTTAATTCAAACTGCACGCTTTCGTTTGCTGCAAATGCTGCCGCCGGCATAAATGCAACTGCAACTATAAGTGACAATAATATTGCTGTTATTCTCTTCATAATCCTTTTCCTTTCTCTTTCGTCTGTAAATTAAATATATTTAAATTATATTATATTTCCGCTGCCTACTGAATAACGTTACCACTATAGTCAATGACAATTCCGGTAATTGCTTTTTGAGTCCCGGGGTAATATAATAGGGTTATCGAGAAACGGAGTATGTTATGGACTTTAAAGACACGCTTAACAAATATATAGATATGCTGGGCTGCAGTGCCAGAGAGCTTTCTGAGGCATCAGGTATTTCCCCTGCCGTAATAAGCAGATACAGAAGCAGCGCCAGAAAACCCGCATCAGAAAGTCCGCAAATCAAAGGTCTTGCAGACGGCATTGCCGCGCTTGCAAAGAGCAAAGGGATTGATATGAATCAGTCCGAAATATCAGAGCAGCTGGAAGCCTCGCTTCAGGACAGCACATTTAACTATGAAACCATGCGCGACAACCTGAATACACTGATATCCTCTGTTGATATTAATATTTCAGAACTTGCAAGATTTCTTAATTACGATGTATCCTCGCTTTCACGAATACGCTCGGGACAGAGAAAGCCCTCTGACCCCGAGGGCTTTCTCAGCGGTGTATGCTTATTTCTGGCAGGAAGCTGCAATACCACAAAAGACAGACAGATAGTTACATCAGCCCTTGGTCTTGATAAGACTGCTGCTCAGTCTGACGCCCGGTTTTCTGATGCGCTGCGCCTGTGGCTGTGCTCGGAGGACGCCTCTTCCGGAGGCAGCAATGTCGACAGCTTCCTTAAAAAGCTTGACGAATTCAATCTTGACGATTACATCAGAGCCATTAACTTTGACAGCCTTAAAGTTCCGTCTATGCCGCTCAAGCTTCTGGTATCCAGAAACTATTACGGTATTGTTGAAATGCGCAAGGGTGAACTTGATTTCTTCAAATCCACAGTTCTTGCCAGAGGCGGCGAAAGAGTGTTTATGTGCAGTGATATGCCTATGGAGGATATGTCTGAGGATATGAATTTCTCTAAGAAGTGGATGTTCGGACTTGCGCTGATGCTCAAAAAAGGTCTGCATCTTGATATAATACATAACCTTGACAGACCGTTTATAGAGCTGATGCTGGGACTTGAAAGCTGGATACCTATGTATATGACAGGACAGATTTCACCATATTATCTGAAAGGTCTTCAAAACAGCGTGTACTGTCATCTTGATTACGTTTCCGATACTGCGGCGCTCTCGGGTGAATGTATATCCGGATATCACAGTGACGGCAGCTATTATCTTACCAACAACAGATCAGAAGTTGCCTATTACCGCAAAAGAGCAGATATGCTGCTAAAAAAAGCATATCCTCTTATGGATATATACCGCAAGGAAAATGAAACGGCATTCAGACTGTTTATCGCAAAAGAGGTAAATGCAAGCTCTAACCTGCGCAGTATTTTCTCATCGCTTCCTGTATACACAATTTCGAAAAATCTGCTTGAGGAAATTCTGAAATCAAATGATATCGCTGATAAAGATGCAAAAAAGATTTATGACTACCGCAGCAAAAAGCTTGCAGATGTCGAAAATATATTAAAAAGCGGTACAATTAAAACTGAGCTTCCCGTACTCACACAAGAAGAATTCGAGAAGTATCCTATCGGTCTTTCACTATCGGAGATGTTTTACGAAAAGGACATATACTGCACTTATGAGCAGTACAAAAGACATATTGAGGAAACTGAAAATTTTGCCGAAATTCACGAGAATTTAAATCTCGTTCTGTCTGAAGCTCACGCCTTCAGAAATATACAGATAGTTATAAATGAGGGCAAATGGGTTCTCATATCAAAGAACAGGCACCCTGCGATACATTTTGTAATACGCCACTCAAAGCTCAGAAAAGCTATCGAAAATATGGTAATACCTGTTTCAGAAAACAAGGCTTCCGAAGGGTAACAGACCTTCGGAAGTTTTTATCAGCCGAATCTGTCTCTTTTAGCAGGCACTTAATCAAAACCTTCCGCAGCAGCCCGCACCTTGTTCAGGTATTCCTCCTTTGCACGCTCCAGAGCAATTATCCTGATCTCTCCGGCAAAGGTAAACAGCCAGCTGTAAAAATTAGGACTTAGGGCAACTTCCGGGTATGCATAAAAAGTCTTCTCTGTTGCAATCTCAGTTGCTACATCCTCACCAAACCTGTCGATCACATACCGCATAAGTTCATTCCTGCATTCAAGCTTTACTCTGACTGTATCCCCATCATACATTTCAAATATCTGTCTTGAATATCTTTCAAGACTGAAGTCATCCGGTTCTCTTACTGATTTCTCGTCAGACATCCGTATATTGCAGATACGGTCAACTCTGAAAGAGGAAACAGTTTTATGCTTGTCCGAATATCCTACTGCATAATAGTAGTCGTCATTCCAGAACAGCGCATATGGGCTTAAGGTATATACCTCTCCGTCATTTTTAAGAATCTTTTTCTTCTCCGGTGTATAGTCTGTATACTGAAAAGAAATCTTCCTTTTTCGGGTTATTGCCTCATTCACAGCATCCACTATGTACAAAAAGCTCTCGTTATCCGCCTTAATCCTGCCTGCTGCATATATATTGCGTTTAAGTTCCTCCCGACCGTTAATACCGGAAAGTGACATTATCTTTTTAATAATAATCCGGCTCTTCCTCTGGGTAATAAAGCGGGAAGATGAAACTGCATCAACAAGGAGTTTAAGCTCTGCCTGTTCAAATTCTCTGGCACCCCAGAAATATCTGTTAGGCTTGCTTTGTACAGTTATAATGTCCATACCGGATTCAACCATAAGATCTATATCTCCCTTAAGGGTCTTACGGTTGGTAACAATACCTTTATCCTGCAGGTATTCTAATATTTCAAATGTTGTCAACGGGTGCTGCTCGTCAGTGTTCTCATAGAGAAGCTTCTGAACAAGGAGCAGACGGCGTTTCATAATGTTTGGTTGTAATTTCATAATCTTTCCTTCTTCCGATCCTCATAATACGCTGTACCTGCGCTCGTGAAATTCCCGACATTTCAATGATATCTTTCTGTTTGATTAATGGATTTCCAATAATCAAATTTTTAATCCTCAATTCATTATCGTTTAAAGCCTCATCTGTTGTCTTAAGCTTTCATACTCCCTACTGATTTCTGAGTTCCGCCATAGCTGATATTACTTAAGAGGCAGTTCTCATCTCTTCACATTCTTTTCTCCATTCACGTTCTTCACGAATGAAATCATCTAAATCCAGTCTTCTGATTACTGCTGCGGTATCTCTCGCATCATTCAGAGCATCGTGGGCCTTGATTCCTCTGATTCCAAAGTAATATACCGCATAGTCTAAAGAGTAGTTCCTGTCTTCCATTGTTTCCTGAAAGTCAAACATTAGCTGTGCATCGAATTCTTCCGGAATCCATCTGTAATCCATATCATACATAATGAGGTTGTCTTCGAGCATCTGTACATCGCATGACCCCCATGTAAGAAGAATGCTGTCATCTCCACACCAGTTTTTAAAGTTGTTTATTGCATCCGTAAACAGCAAAGCATTTTCCAGATCTTTGTCTGTAATCCCTGTAAGTTCTTCTATCTTCCTATTTATCCTTTTGTAAAACTCCGGGCGGATTTTCGCTTCAAAGCTGCCGATTTCCTCCATTTGTTCATTGAGCATAACTGCTCCGATCTGAATGATTTCTCCATGCAATACAATTGGTTCTTTTACTAATCTGTTTCTATGCTCCGGACTGTTCCATTCCAAATCTAAAACTATATATTTCATTTCGTGCCTCCGATTCCGGTTCTTCCTGTCTCACTAATCACACCTCTGATTTAAGACGAATACCGCAATATACTTCTCTTCTAAAATTTTATCTGCTTTTTCAAATCATCGCTTCATCAGCTGCATTATACTATACTCCGTATCACAAGACCACACCAAAGAAGCGCTTAGATGCAAAAGCGGCGATTATTACCTCTTTTCTGGATGCGGCAGCTTTTGTCAAAACACATATCATTCTGCTCGTTAAGCAGCATTAATCAAAACACACGCAGCAGCCTGAACCTGCGCAAACAAAAATCCCGTCTTAACTTCTAAGACAGGATTTCCGTTATGCTATAAACAGGGATATAATCTACCTGAATATCGATATGTTCATCTCGGCTCCACTATAAGTTTGATTGCTGTTCTTTCCTCACCGTCTATCTGTATATCAGTAAACGCAGGAACACAGACCAGATCAATGCCGCCCGGTGCCACAAAGCCTCTTGCTATGGCAATTGCTTTTATGGCCTGGTTAAGTGCTCCGGCACCTATTGCCTGAATTTCTGCTCCGCCCTTTTCTCTCAACACTCCTGCAAGCGCGCCTGCAACCGAATTAGGGTTTGATTTTGCTGATACTTTTAAAACTTCCATTGTCAATCTCCTTTTCTATATCTTTCGATATTCTGTTATTAGAATTCTTTCTTTATTTACATTATATTGATAAATCACAGCACTTTGGGTGACTTTTTTCTTACTTTTTCATACAAATTAATTTTTTTTAAGACTTTTTTTGACTTTTGCTTGCAGTTTTCTACATTTTTATGTATAATCAACGTGTGGTTATCCCCCTGATAACCTCATTAATCTCTAATCCCAATACCCCTTTTGAGCCAAAGTAGATTGCACCCCTTGCAATCTACTTTGATTTTACGGAGAAATTTATGAAAATATTCTGCACATCAGAAAAAGGACATAGATACAGTTCGGAAATATTCGACACCTATTTCGACAATATGCGGATAGGTTTTTTTGATATAGAGACAACAGGGCTTTCACCCGACAGATGTAAGCTCATCCTCGCGGGGCTTGCATATTATGAGGGCGATATGCTTGTCGCAAAACAGATCTTTGCCGATGACCCGTCGGAGGAGCCTGAAGTAATCGCAACCATTTTAAATGAACTCAAAGACTTTGATATGGTAGTCACCTACAACGGCAAGAGATTTGATATGCCGTTTCTTTTAAAAAGTGCGTACAAAAACAAAATACATATGAATGAAGCACTGCCCTACAATCTTGATCTTTATCCGGCAGTCAGAAGCTTCTCGCCCCTCAGGGCTATGCTTCCCGATTTAAAGCAGAAAACAGTCGAGAGCTTTGTCGGCCTGTGGGAAACAAGAACCGATGAGATATCGGGAGCCGAAAGTGTGGAGCTTTACTATTACTATGCAGGCACCAAAGACGAAAAAATAAGGGACGTGATACTGCTGCACAACAGAGATGACATAATGCAGCTTTCAAAACTTCTCACAGTTCTGGACAAGTGCGATTTGAACGGATATATATATGCAAACGGACTGCCCGCAGGCAGGCTGATTATAGATAAGATTACGGCAGGCAGGCAGTATCTTGATATAATCGGAACACAGAGAAACGCCCCTGCTGATTTTCTCAGCTATGATGATTTCTGCTCCGGCTACAAAGTCTGGTTCAAGGCAAAGGACTCATCTTTTGTTATAAGGGTGCCTGTTATAGAAAATTCCGGGTTAAGGTTAGTGGATTTGAAGAAGATGAATATTGACTACAGCGGCCTGCTGATGTATCCTAATGTTGAAGAGGACTACCTGATAGTTTCAATCAGCGGAAAGGTTAATCACAGGGAAGTCAATCTTTTCAGTCAGATAGTCGTAAAGGAAACAGAGAGATTACTATTACAGGGGGTAGATTAATGAAACATAAGATAAAACGCAATCTGAAATTATCGGCGCTGATTTTTTCGGTAATATCGCTTATCGTGCTTTTCAGCAATGCGGATCAGCACCGCACTTACAGGGACAGAAGCCGGTAGGTATTTAACACGCCGTGAGCAAGAAATCCCCCACTTCTATAAGTGGTGGGATGAATTGTGATTAACACGGCGATTTCTTGACTCCTGCATCTTTCTGTACTATGATATATTTACAATCAGTCGTATCTAACAGACAAGTGGAGCTACCGTAGATATTATTAAGCAGTACATAATGTCACAGGGGAAGAAAAATGGCAAACAAAGCAATTAAGTATCGCATATATCCTACAACTGAGCAG
>ERZ857965.586-NODE-586-length-49469-cov-9.966002_pt1 | contig 49469 bp, 43 predicted proteins | sample MGYA00519758_ERZ857965 | MGnify/ENA primary metagenome ERZ857965 (study PRJEB31778, sample SAMEA3449381) | human gut metagenome | biome: human gut; feature: human-associated habitat; material: faeces | place: United Kingdom | collected 2010/2012 ... | reverse complement strand
GGCACTATCAATCCGTTTGACAATATGGGGAACACAGGGGCAAGCTTAGGCCTGTTCCGGAACCTGTATGTCAGGTATGCGCCTATCAGCGTCGCAAGAGATCCTATGGCCACGTCCCACGGCAGCGCGCCGGTGACGAGATTTGCTATTGCGCACCCTATGAACAGCCCCGGAACTGCGGCGCCCGTAAACACAGGCAGCACCGTCAGCGCTTCCGAAAGTCTGAACTGTATCACGCCGCCGGACAGTCCGGCCGCTGCCGACACAAGCGTCAGCACAACATATATCGCGGCTATTGCAGAGGCATATACCATGCCTCTTATATTACCCTTTATCTTCATCATAAGATTATGCTCCTTTATCCCTCTCGTTTGTTTTCCATATGGGCCTTATATTTTTTGCCCACGTTAGCGCCGGAGCCCATAACTGAGCCGCGCATTATGGTATCCGCGCCGAAGCGGCCGCGTATGTCGTCCACCGCCCTATCCAGCTTTCGGGCCCTGTCCCTACCTTCATCGCAGAACATACACTGCTGGGCGTATTCCTCTTTTGTCACGTTCAGCAGCCCTATGCCGAGCAGACGAAGCGGGGTATGCTTATCCCACAGCTCATCAAACAGGCTTCGGCAAAGCTTATATATTTCGTTGGTTATATCGGTAGGCTCCGTCAGCTTTTTCTGGTGGGACCTGTTTTTGAAGTCGTTGCCCCGTATGGTGACTGACACGCCGTATGCCTTCGCCCCTTCAGAGCGCATTCGGGCCGCTACGCTGTCCGCAAGGGCCAGAAGTATTTTATACGCCTGCTCCGCCGTTACAACGTCCTCTTCCGTAGTAGTGGATATGCTGTACCCTTTTGCCTCCTCCGCCTCTGTAAGCACGGAGGATTCGTCCCTCCCGTTGGCATACTCCCACACCTGCCTGCCCATTTTCTGCCCAAGCAGCGTCTGTATGCTTAAAAGGCTGGCCTTTGCCAGTGCGCCAATTGTAGTTATACCCGCCTGCTCCAGTTTTCTCGCCGTAGCCGGGCCTACCGTAAACAACTCGCCTACCCGCAGTGGCCATAGCTTTTCCCGTATCTCCCCGTCAAACAGGGTATGGACCTTATCCGGCTTCTCAAAGTCGCTGGCCATCTTTGCCAGCAGCTTGTTGTTGGCAACGCCTATATTCACGGTAAAGCCCAGGGTATCCCGTATCTCGTCCTTTATTCTTCGGGCAAGTTCTACCGGGTCGCCATAAAGTTTTTCCGTGCCCGTCATATCCAAAAAGCACTCGTCGATGGAATACTTTTCAACGGCTGGGGCGTACTTACGGCATATATCCATGAACGCTCTTGAGTTGCGTTCATACAGTCTGAAATCAGGCTTGGCAAGAAACAGGTCCGGACACTTGCGCAGTGCCATGGCCACAGGTTCGCCTGTGGTAACGCCGTATTTCTTTGCGGGTATGGACTTGGCAAGTATCACGCCGGTGCGCTTATCCCTGTCTCCTCCTATGGCTGCGGGTATCAGGCGTATATCCTGTTCGCCCTCTCTTACCCGCTTTGCCGCCTCCCATGAAAGAAAGGCACTGTTTACATCCACGTGGAATATGATCCGCTGCATGCTCGCCCTCCTTTTTATTTGCTGCTCAGCAGTTTTTTCCTCGCCTTCCAGTCAGGCATGAGCGTCTGCATCAGCGCGTAGAAATCCTTTGAGTGGTCAGGATGGACGAAATGGCAAAGCTCGTGCAGCGTCACCATTTCCGCCGCCGCTATGGGGTAGGCTATGAGCCGCTTATTAATTGTGATGCGCCCCTTTGTATAGGCGCAGCTGCCCCAGCGGGAGCTCATTGTGCGGAGCTTGATTTCAGGCTTTTTTACGCCCCAGCCCCGTATAAGCGGATACATTCTATCCAATACCTCGGAGAAAATCTCCCCGCACAACCCATCCAGATATTTTTGTACCAGCTGCCGGCGCTTATCGCCATCCGAAGTATCTTTGAGCATAACATACAGCCGGCCGTTCTTCTGCTCAACGCCCTGGTTGCTGCCTTGTATCACTGTCACCGGCAGCACGCATCCAAGCACTGTTATGCTTTCCCCCGCCGGGTCGTTAAGGGGTCTCTGCGCCAACTTTGCCCCTTCTATGGCTGACAGTATAAGTCCTGATCGGCTCTGCATGAATTTCTCTACTACCGTAAGGCTCACCGTAGGGCTTGCGGAGACATATACCGTGCCGTCCTGCCTTATGCGGAGGTTTATGTTTTTGACCTGCTTTCGCTGTAACTCGTACTCTATATCCTGCCCGTTCAATACTATGCGCCTTCGCGACAGCCCCTTGTTCATGCCCTCTTGTCTTCTATTGGCTTTACGCCGTAGGCAGCCCCTTCCTTTACGGTCTTGAGCCTTTCCACAAAGTCTTTCATGGCCTCGGATATCTTTATCTCCTGAGGGCATACCCTCTCGCAGCTGCGGCAGCCTATGCAGGCGGAGGGCTGCTTGTCGGCGGGTATGGAGGCCAGCCACAGAGGCGCCCTGAGCCCGCCTTGAGAATACACATGCTCGTTGTAATGTTCTATGAGCATAGGTATATCCAGCCCCTTGGGGCACTTGGCGGTGCAGTAGCGGCAGCCCGTGCAGGGGAGCGCCGTCTCGCCTATCATTTTATCGGCAACGCCTGTAAGCGCCGTCAGCTCATGGCTGTCCAGAGGCTTATCCTCGCTGAATATCCTTATATTATCCGCAAGCTGCTGCAGGTTTGACATTCCGGAAAGCACCATCGTTACCTCGGGTATGCTCTGGAGGAATCTGAATCCCCAGCCCGGTACGCTCTCATCCGGACGCAATGCCGTGAGTTCCGCAGCGTATTTATCCTCTACAGTCGCAAGCTTGCCGCCCCTGAGTGGCTCCATGACCCATACCGGCAAACCGTATTGCTTTATGAGCTCCACCTTTTCCTTTGCGTGCTGGAACTTATAGTCCAGATAGTTCAGCTGTATCTGGCAGAATTCCAGATCCTTGCCGTAGGCGTCCATAAAGCGGCGCATCACATCCACCCGACCATGGGTAGAAAAGCCCAGATGCCGTATGCGGCCCTCCTTCTTCTGCTTCAGCAGGTACTCCATCACGCCGTACTGCGGATCCATGTAGTTATCCACATTAATCTCGCACACGTTGTGGAAAAGATAAAAGTCAAAGTAGCCCACGCGGCACCTTCTTAGCTGCTCCTCGAATATCTCCTCTACCCTGCCTATGTTTTCCCGTATATTTCCCGGGAACTTTGTGGCGAGGTTAAAGCTCCCTCTAGGGTAGTCAGCGAGTATTTTGCCTATCATCCTTTCGGAATTGCCGCCGTGATACATCCATGCGGTATCATAGTAATTTATTCCGTTTTTCATGGCGAAGTCTACCATTTCCCGTGCTTTTGCCTCATCGATGCTCTCTTCTTTGCCGTCTACCACCGGCATACGCATCGTGCCAAGCCCCAGCGCGGAAAGCTTTTCTCCCTTGAAATCCCGGTATATCATGGTCGTCCTCCCTATATGTTCTGTTCAAAGCAAATCGCGTGCATATAGATTATACTATAATCCCCATATATTTTTAACAAAAAAATACCGCCCCGGTAATTCGAAGCGGTATGAGAACTGCTTTTTACTTTTTGTACCAGTCCAGCACCCTCAGGCTTCTGTCTGCCTTGTTGAGGACCTCGGTCTCGCCCTTTTCATTTATGCAGACGATGTTCTCAACGCGCATGCCAAAGCGGCCTCCGAGGTACACCCCGGGCTCTATGGAAAAGCACATGCCCCTTTCAAGGTGCCTGTGGTTTATCTGATTTATATAAGGCCCTTCATGTACCGAATAGCCTATGCCGTGGCCCACGCGGTTAACAAGGGTATGTGCGTAGCCTTGCTCGTCCAGCACATCCCGGGCTGCCTTATCTATATCGGGTATGAATGCGCCTTCCCTGGCGGTGCTCTGGGCGGTCAGCTGGGCTCTGTCTACCAGCTCGTATATCCTGCGCTGCTCGTCGCTTATACTTCCTACGAATACCGTGCGGCTCAGATCCGACATCATCTCGTTTATGGCGCAGCCCCAGTCCAGAACTATGCAGTCCCCTTCCTGTATGACCCTGTCAAAGCTGTTGTAGTGCGGATAGCCGCTGTTGGGTCCGGAAGCAACTATGCAGTCGAAGTTGCAGCCGCCCTGTTCCGCCATAGTACCTACTATGACGTCCCGCACCTCCGCCTCGGTTATGCCGGGCCGTATCATGGCGCAGGCCTTTTCAAAGGCGCTGTCGGCCACCCTTGCGGAAAGGCGCATATTTTCCAGCTCCTCATGGGTCTTGATTATGCGCACCTCTTCAAGGAGCGGCTTGCCGTTTACAAAGGTTATGCCGCAGTTTTTGCCTATATCCAGCACGTTGAAGGCCTGGGCGGTGGAGTTCACGCCGATGGTCTTTCCCTCAAGGCCCTCGTTTTTCAGTATCTCATAGGCCTTATCCATTCCCTCGTTGTCGTGCCAATGGTAAACCGGGCACTGATGCTTCAGCCCCTCGGCGACCTCATCGGCATAGAGGGTGTTGCAAAGGTAAAAGCACTCCCCGCTCTTCTTTACGAACAGCGCCTGAAACCTCTCGCACATCATGGGCGAAAAGCCGGTAAAAAAGCGCAGCTCCTCGGAGGGGGATATGAGCATGGCGTCGCAGTCCATCATTTCCGCCAGCTTTTTTATGTATTCCGTTCTCATTCCTCTTTCCTTTCCTCGATTAAAAGCATAAGGGCTGCTCCGGTGAACAGCCCTTGTCCTTTTCCCTTATGTTATCTGGTGGTTCCTGAATTTATCACCTGATCCCTTGCGTTTTCCGCGACGCGGGGCTCAAGGGTGAGCTTGCTCTGCTTGTTTGCCTTCCAGACATACAGGCCGAGGGAGAGTCCGATTACGCCGTATACCATGAAGGTACGGAAGTATTCGCCGAGTATCGCCTGACCGAACACGGCCTGGCCGATCTCGGGGCTGAGTATGAACATGGAGTGGAACAGCAGGGTTCCCATTATTGCCTGAGATACAGTCGCCTTGTTTACGGAGGCGCCGCCTACCAGTATCGCCGCTACGGAGAACAGGCCTATCTGGTTATGGGCGGTATAGACGTTAAGCGTGCCTATATTCTGTATGTAGATTATCTGGCCCCACGCGGCAAGCACGGTGGATATTATGGTGGCTATGATGCGGGTACGGTCCACGTTTATGCCGTTGGACTCCGCGATGTACTGGTTCTGGCCGCAGGCCCGGAAATCCTGACCCAGCTTTGTGGTCATTATCCACTTGGTGAATACTGCCAGCAGCACTATCATTATCACAGTGCCCATAGGCACCTTGCGAACCATGGTGAGCCTGCCCTTAGTCGCGGCCTGATACGCAAATACGGCAAGTATCACAACGGCAATCGCCGCGTACAGCGCGAACTTGAAGTTGCTTAGGCGGGCCTGGCCGGGCTTCAGCTTGCGTATGTACTGGCTCCATACGAGGTACAGCACCACCAGAGCAGATGCCACTATCATAAACACAGCAAAGGGTATCTGCCATATGCCTTCAAGGGCATACTTGATGGTATCCATATCCACAGTCATGCGGATTCCCACGCCGCCGGGAAGTATTATCGGATGATCCGGCTGAACGGGGATAACGCCGCCGATGAGGAACAGCACTATAAACATGTAGATGCCGGTGCCGAAATAGCCCACTATCAGCGAGGCTATCATTTCCTGACCGCGGGTCTTGTTGTAGAGCGTACCGGTGAGCCAACCGAAAAGCATCGCTATCGGAAGCGCTATCAGCATACAGAGCAGGAAGCCGCCAAAGCCGCCGATATAGTAATAGCGGACAAGGATTATGGCAAGCTGTCCGGCGATAGCGCCGACGACTATACCGAAGTTAAGCCCCAAGCCGGCGATTACCGGGATTATAAGGGACAGCACCAGGAAAGCGTTGCGGTAGAAGCGGTTGCTCAGCTCCGTGAGGAACCAGTTGAAGGTAACGCTCTTCGCGAGCGCGAGGCCCAGTATAATGAATACCCAGAAGATTATGGTAACGATATTGTCCAGCACAAAATCGCCGAGGTTGAACTTACGCTCGTTCTTTTTTACCAGATCTGACATTACCTGTCGCCTCCTTTCTTAACCTGAGTGAGGGCGTAGAGGATAACGCCGTTCTGTATGACCTGACGCATGATATCCGAAAGGTCGGTGCCGGTGAAGAGGGCGTTGGCCACGGGCATTGCAGCGGTCATAAGGCCCTGGAATATGCACACGCCGACTACGACGTTCACGCAGCTGGCTTTAGTCGCAGTAGCGCCGCCGATAAGTACGGCCGCCACGGCAGGGAACGCCATGTTCAGCGGGCCGTTGTATATCTGAGCGTAACCATAGCCCTGAGAGTAGATTATGATACCAATGCCCGCAAGCACGGTAGAGATTATGTTCGCTATTACGCGGCTGCGGTCGATGTTGAGTCCGGCAGCCTCTGCGAACTTTGGATTCACGCCGCCCGCATAGATAGCGAGGCCGGTCTTGGTCTTGAAGAACACGCTGACTACGAAGCAGGTCAGCAGCAGAAGCAGTATCATGCCCGTAGGTATGGTGACCTCGCCTATATTGAAGGACAGGAAGTTGGAAACTATCTTGTCCGCGGCAAAGCCGTCCATCTGTATGGTCTCGCGGAGGCCGTCGCCCAGCATCCAGCCCATTTTGCGGTTTGAGAAGGGAAGCGACAGCCAGAGTATGTTGAAGAATGCCACGATGGAGAAGCCGGTATAGGTAGCTATGGTCATTTCAGCGCCCTTGACGGCGTTCATCAGCTTGCCGTAGGCCCAGCCCATCAGGCCGCAGATGATTATCGCCAGCAGTATGGAGCAGCCTATGAGGCTCCAGCCCATAAGGTCCATCTGCATACAGCACATGAGGGCGAACAGCCCGCCGACTATGCCGATAGGCAGCGCAAAGTTTGGACCCACGCCGGACTTGATAGAGGGTACCATTGCCAGCACCAGTATGCCGTTCATGCCTACGCGGCGCAGTATATCGGTGAAAAGCACGGGTAATGACTGACCCATGACGTAAGCCGCTATAAGCACAACGAGGAGCAGCGCGGAAACGGCAAAGGTAGGTATACCCATTCTGCGTATCAGTTTACCCATTGTTTATGCCTCCTTTTCCTTTGATACGTGGGCGGAGGACATCATAAGGCCGTATTCCTCATCAGACGCCTCGGGCTTGAGCTCGCCTGCGACCCTGCCCTCGCATATGATGAGCACCCGGTCGCAAATGCTGCGAAGCTCCGCAAGCTCGGAGCTTGTCATTACTATGGTCATGCCCCGCTCTTCCGCAAGACTCTTAAGAAGATCCAGTATCAGCTTCTTCGCGCCTATATCTATGCCGCGGGTAGGCTCGGATACCAGCAGCAGCTCAGGCTGCTGTGTCAGCGCCCTGGCGACGCACACCTTCTGCTGGTTTCCGCCGGAAAGGGCGCCTGTGTTCTGGGCTGCGGAGGTGCAGCGAATATCCAGATCCTTTATCATCTTGTCCGCGTGCGCCCTTATGCCCTTCTTATCAGCCAGCTTTATTGGGCCATACTTTTTGAGGAACCTGCCCTCGGTTTCCATGGCCGTAAAAGCGATGTTGAGATCGATAGGGCTGTTGAGGAGCAATCCCACGCCCTTTCTGTCTTCACTCACAAAGGCTATATCGGACTTGAGCGCGTCCCTGGTGTCGTTGAGGCTCAGCTCCCTGCCCTTGAATACGACCTTGCCGTCGGCGGGATAAAGGCCCATTATGCCGTTGGCGATGCCCAGCTTGCCCTGTCCTGCCAGGCCGCCTATGCCTACTATCTCGCCCTTATGCACCTTGAAGCTCACGTCCTGAACCTTTTCGCCGGGCATGTTTACGCGAAGGTGCTCAACATCGAGTATTACCTCATCGCTTACCTTGCGCCCGCTCTCATTGCGGTCGAGGACAAGTGCGCGGCCTACCATCAGCCTCGCTATTTCAGCGGCGGTGATGTCCTTGGTATCCCTGGTAGTTACCAGCTCGCCGTCGCGCAGTATGGTGACGCGGTCAGAAAGGCTGATTATCTCCTCCAGACGGTGGCTTATGAATACGATGCCTATGCCCTGCGCCGCCAGGCGGCGGATAGCGGCAAGAAGATTCGCGGTCTCGGTCTCCGTAAGCACTGCCGTAGGCTCGTCAAATACGAGATAGCGTATGCCGGTCTTATCGATCTCGCGGGCTATCTCGACGAACTGCATATGGCCTACGGGCAGGCCGTGAACCATCGTATACTCCTCAATATCCATCCCCATGGTATCCAAAGCCTTGCGAGCGTCTGCATTCATCTTGTCCATTTCCAGTTCCTGCAAGCGCTTGCCAAATATCTTTGAAAGCACAGTCGGCTTGGTGATTTCGCGGTTGAGTTTTATGTTTTCGGTTATGGTAAAGCCGGGAATCAGCATAAACTCCTGATGTACCATACCGATGCCTTTTTCCATGGCATCATGGGGCGTCATTATATGTGCATCCTCGCCGTCTATCTCGACGGTGCCTTCAAAGCCGCCCGTGTCGTGAATGACGGGCATTCCGAAGAGGATGTTCATCAACGTGGACTTACCGGCGCCGTTTTCGCCTATAAGGGCATGGATCTCGCCGGGGCGAACGTCCATATTTATTCCTTTAAGGACCTGATTGCTGCCGTATGACTTTCCCACGTTTGCAAAACGTAAAATTGATTCGGCCAAAGCTTGTAAATCCCCTTTCTATACGGGTGTGACGATTACTGATTATTGCTTGGGTAAGAAAAGGGGCGGCGGAGCTGAACGCTCACAGCCGCCCCGTTTTGTTAGACGATCGTCTCAGTCAGCTTCAGGATTACAGATCGAGATAGCCCAGCTGATATACAAGGTAGTTGTCGGTGACTTCGCCGGTACCGGGATCGACGAAGGGAGTGAGGGCAGCCTCTGCGCCGCAGTAGTCGGTCAGCAGGGCGCTCATGGCGTCGGCATCACAGTCGCCGATGAGACCAGCCATCCACAGGAAGGCATACTCGGTGCCGGCAACGGTGTTGGCTATGGAAGCGGGAACCGCCCAGGTGGAGAAGTGACCGGTCAGACCGGCGTCAGCGACGTACTTCTTCTCGGCTGCGATAGTGGCCTCAAGGCCGCCTACCAGATCTTCAGGGCTCTCTATGCCGAAAGCGCTGGGGAATCCATGATAGGGGCTGGGGCAGCAGGGCTGTACATAGTAAGCGCCGGCATCGTAAACAGCCTTGATGAGGGGAACCTGCATAGCGCAGTTGGTGGTGAAGAAGGCGGTCTCCTTGCCGTACTTTTCTACCATCTTGGGTACATCCTCAAGGATGAACTGCTGGGAGCCGGAAAGGCCGGAGTCGCCGGTGGGATCGGGAGCGGTGGCGTCTACAAACTCGATGCCCAGCTCTTCGCACTTGGCCTTGATCTTATCGCGGCAGCCTGCCAGGGTTACCTGAGCCATGTGGCGGGGGAAGCTGTAATGCACAAAGGTCTTGCAGCCCATCTCGTTAGCCTTCTCTGCCATATAGGTGCCCTTGCCAACCTCGTCAACGGAGATGGTGATGTCCGCACGGGTGGTAATGTCGGTGGGGTTCTCCTGAGGAGTGCAGTAGATTACCAGCAGATCCTTAAGATCGCGAACCTCGGCTACCTTATCAATACCGGGGTTGGAACCGGGGCATGCCTGGTTGATGATGATGCACTTTACATCGGGATCGGTGCCGTACTTGTTGATAACGGAGATGAACTGCTCCTGCTCTGCCATGAAGTTATCGGGCATGGTGTCATGGATGACACGGTCGCCGTACTTTTCAACCATGGCGGCTGCGGAACGGTATTCTTCTTCGTTCTGGGAAACGGTGTTGGTGATGATGGCGATCTTGCCATCGGTAGCAGCAACAGCCGCTTCTACGGACGCCTGTACGTTAGCAGGATCCCACTTGAGCTCGCCAGCGGGAGCTGCTTCAGTGGTGCCCTCGGCGGGAGCAGTGGTTCCTTCGGCGGGAGTAGTGGTTCCTTCGGCGGGAGCAGTAGTTCCATCAGCAGCGGGCTGAGAGCAGGCCGCAAAGGAAACTGCCATGACCAGAACCAGCATCAAAGCTATAAGCTTCTTCATGTGTTTTCTTCCTCCTAATTATTATATGAACTAAACGGGCACAGCCCATTGTTCAAGAAGTGGAATTTTGTATTTGTATGTAATACAAATACAAAAGGGGACGTCCCCTTTGGGTGTATAGGATTGCACTAAATGTTAAACTGTTTCAATAATGCCAACCACGCAATACCGATCATGCCGACTGTAAGAAAAACTGCACATGACAAGTAAATACCAAACATCGAATATATATTAGCAGTATGTTTTATCAATGTCAATCGCTGTTTTTGGGGGCTTTTGCTTAAATATCTTATGGGAATCCTATCCGAGCACCGGAAAAGACATTTATTTTTTTAGTTATTCAGGTTCATATGCTGTTATTTTTAAGGTGTCGAAAAGAGTTTAATATTAGTTTTTCTCATGCTGTCTATCAATAATTTTCATTTATCAAAACAGTCATTTTATTCTGCCGCGGTACGCATTTACCCTTTTCGCCGCTCATATCCTTATTCCATGAAATTCAAGCTGAAACTTATCGCCCTGTGGGCTTCGCTTCTCCTGCTTTCCGGCTGCAAGGCTGCTCCCGTTTACGATCCGGATCCGGAACCTGTGCCGCTGCCTGCAATAATGTACCACAGCATACTCAAGAGCCAGTCCCGGGCCGGCACATATGTCGTCTCCCCGTCGGTATTTCGGGAAGATATGCAGTACCTTCTGGATAACGGCTACGAAACGGTGTTTATCGAGGATCTTATCGAATACACCGAAGGGGACGACCTGCCCGAAAAGCCCGTTATGGTGACTCTGGACGACGGATATCTCAATAACCTTACATACATATTACCCATACTTGAGGAACTGGACATAAAGGCTGTCATATCCGTAGTGGGAAGCTATACCGTGACCTTCAGTGAAACGCCTGATCCAAACCCAAACTATGCTCATCTGTCTTACGAGGATATAAATGCAATAACCGCAAGCGGACACGTGGAGATACAGAATCATTCCTACGATATGCATTCCCAGTCCCCCCGCTTCGGCAGCAAGCGCAGGCAGGGCGAGAACAATCAAAGCTATAAGGCCTTCTTCTGCGGCGACTGTATAAAGCTGCAGCAGCTCCTAAAGGATAAGTGCGGCATAACCCCCACCGCATACACCTATCCCTTCGGGGCAATAACGCCCGATACTACGGAGTACCTGAAGGAGCTCGGCTTTAAAGCATCGCTCGGCTGCGAGGAGAAATGCAACTACATCACCCGCGACCCGGAGTGTCTTTTCCTCCTCGGCAGATACAACCGTCCCAGCGGCATATCTACCAGGGAGTTCATGAAAAAGGCGCTGAAGGGCTCGGTAAAATAAAACCGCAATGCAGGCGTATTGATTTCTTTTTCTTTGTGGTATAATAAAAAAACTTATATTTCCACAGGAGGAAAACGAAATGGATTCCGCTGCATTGTTGAGAGAACAGCTTGACGCACTGAACGGCGGCATAAGCCACGCCATGGTGACTATAGTAGAGGCAGACGGCTCTACCCCCCGCAAAAACGGAAAAATGCTGGTATTTGAAAACGGGGATACCCTTGGCACTATAGGCGGCGGTTCAGCTGAATGCCTCGCCGCGAAAGACGCGATGGAATGCATACGCACAGGCGAGAACGCCTTCAAGATATACGACCTCTCCTCTGCTGCCACAAACAACACCGGCATGACCTGCGGCGGGCACATAAAGGTGCTTATAGAGTCCTTCCCATCAAAGCCGCTGCTGGTCATGTGCGGCGCGGGCCACGTCGGCTGCGCAGTGCTCAAGGTAGCCGGATTTATGGGCTATAGCACCCTTCTCATAGACGACAGGGCAGATGAGATAATAGATAAGAGCATAGCCGTTGCGGACAGGTTCGTCCGCGTGAAAGATTTCGAAAAAGATATAACCGAAATGGATATTCCCGCAGGGGCATTCATAGTCATAGCCACTCACGGCCACATAAACGACAGGGCGTCGCTTTACGCCGCCCTCGCAAAAAAAGCCGCCTACATCGGTATGATAGGCAGCCGCAAGAAGATAGCGGGATTGTTTGAATATATGCGCAATCGTGGAGTGACGGACGAGCAGCTTGATACCGTGTTCACCCCCATAGGTCTGGACATAGGCGGCGAGACCCCGGAGGAGATAGCCGTAGCCATAATGGCCGAGGTGCAGTCCTCCCGCTACCACGGCAGAAGCTGCCGCCACCTCAGAGAGCTGCGGGATCAATAATAGGATAAGCAATATAGGCCGTCGCATCAGATGCGCCGGCCTCTCGTTTTTATTCAGGTTTTGCCCCGGGAGCCTGAGTCTTTTCTTCTGCCTGATTTGGTTTTTTTATCACGTGTATTATTCCATCGTCGTCCAGCTGCTTTATTACAGCCAGAGCTATAGGCAACGCAAACACGCCTGCCGCTCCGAACAGCGATGCTCCTGTCACCATGGCGAGCAGCGTTGCCAGCGGGTGCAATCCCACCTGCTGGCCTACTATCTTGGGCTCGGCGATGTTCCGCACTATGGCTATTATTACATATAATACCAGCAGGCTTATACCAAGGCCCGGCTTGCCTGTCACAAGGCTGACTACCGCCCAAGGGATAAGCACCGTGCCGCAGCCCACTATTGGCAGTATATCCAGAACCGCGATACCCGCCGCCACGCCCCATGAATTGTCAACGCCAATTATCAGCAGCCCTATGGCCAGCTCCGTAAACGTCATCAGCATTATCAGGCCGTAGGAGCGTATATACTTGCCTATGGTCTTTTTCAGCTGGCTCCAGCCGTCCTTCATTACCTCCGAGGCCTTTTCCGGCATTTGGCCGTGTATGAACTTGCCTATGGCTTCCCAGTCCAGCAGTATGAACACAGTGGACACTATACATATTATTGTATTAACCAGCTTGCCCGGAACAGACACCGCAAAGTTGCCTACTAACGCCACAGCCTTTGCGGAAAGCGTCTTTATGCTAGCATCTAACGTGGCCAACACCTGATCCATGGCTATGTCTATCTCAATATCCCATCTGGCGAGAAAGGCCGTCATACTTTCCCATATGGACCTAAGTGCGGGCAGCAGTGTGCCGCTCCACGTCCTTGGCGCCAGAACTATCATCCTCTGGACAAAGGCCGCTATCTTATCGCAGAGTATTATGCCTAAAAATGCCAGCAGCGTGTATACCAGCACTATCAGAACGATACCCATGAACTTATGCGGAAGATGGCACTTCTTTACCAGCTTATCCAGCAGCGGGTGTATCACAGCCGCCACTATAAAAGCTATGAAGAATGGCAGCAGACTCGACATCATGTATCTGAACAGCACTACCAGCACCGCCAGTATGGCCGCGCAATACGCGAGGTTTATAAGGAATCTTCTCCGGCGCTCAGTCTTTTCCAATTAGCCCTCCCATACACCGCTTCCACGGCGTTATTATTCATTGTATCACGGCCTTGTTTTGCCTGCTGTGAACTAAATTTGAACATTGCCGTTTTTGCAGGCAATATGCCCCATCTTTTCTCCCCTTGCCCGGTCTATAGGAAGCAAGGCGAATGCCTTACGCTCTCATTTCAAAATGTCACCGTTTATGCACATTTGGAGCACTCTTTTTAATATTCTTTTAACAGTGTAAATGTTATAATTAAACATTATGATATATCGACGCCTATGGAGGGGCATTATGCGGGATTACGTAGTATTCAGCGACGTTTCAAAGTACTATCAGATGGGCCAGATGGTCATAAAGGCCATAGACCATATCAATTTTTCTATTGCCAAAGGGGAATTCTGCATAATCGTAGGCCCGTCCGGCGCCGGTAAGACCACGGTGCTGAATATGCTGGGCGGCATGGATACCTGTACCGAGGGCACCATATCCGTGGACGGCACGGTTATAAGCGGCTTCAGTTCAAAGGAGCTCACCACTTACCGCCGCTATGACGTGGGTTTTGTGTTTCAATTCTATAATCTGGTGCAGAACCTCACCGCACTGGAAAACGTAGAATTGGCATCTCAGATATGCAGGGATCCGCTGGACGCAGCTACTGCCGTGCGCGAAGTGGGCCTTGAGGACCGTATGGACAACTTCCCCAGTCAGCTTTCCGGAGGCGAACAGCAGCGCATATCCATTGCCCGCGCATTGGCCAAAAACCCCAAGCTTCTGCTTTGCGATGAACCTACCGGTGCGCTGGATTACGTCACCGGTAAGTCCATACTGAAGCTTTTGCAGGATACCTGCCGCCAGAAGGGCGTTACCGTGGTTGTGATAACCCACAACAGCGCCCTCACCCCCATGGCGGACCACGTTATACATATAAAAAACGGCACCGTTGCCCATGAGGAATATAACAACAACCCAACTCCGGTAGAAAGCATAGAATGGTAGCCGCATCTTATAAAAAACGCAGAGGAAAGGAGACGGTACTGTGACTGCCTTAAGAAAAGATCTCATAAGGGAAATAAAAAACAGCAAAAACCGTTTTCTTTCCATAGCCATACTCATAGCTCTCGCCGTAGCGTTTCTCTCCGGTCTCAAGGCCACAGCGCCGGATATGAAAAACACCGGCGATGAATATCTGGATAAGCAGCAGCTCATGGATATACAGGTGCTCTCCACCCTCGGCCTGACCAAAGGCGACATTAAAGCCCTGGGGGCGCAGGACAACATAGAGCGGGCTGTAGGCGCGTACTGCATCGACGCATGGGCCGGCGACCTTGTTGCAAAGGCGTATTCCATAACAGACGGCATGAATCTGCTCACAGTCACCTCCGGCAGAATGCCGGAAAGCCCCGACGAGTGTATTGTAGACAAAAACCTGCTGGAAAAAATGAAAATTTCGGTGGGAGACAGCATAACCATAGACCCCAGCGACGACTACGAGGACTGCCTCACACCCAAGAATTTCACCATAGTAGGCACCGCCGTCAGCCCTTACTACATCAGCGTAGAACGCGGCTCCGCTTCGATCGGCTCCGGCAATGTAAGAGCGTATGTATATCTTCCCGAAGGTGCATTTGACCTGGATTACTACACCGTTGCCTACGCCAAGGTAAAGGGCGCGCAGGAGCTTACCGCCTTCACGGACGAATACGACGACTATATCGACGATGTTATGGATTCCCTCAAGGACTTCGGCGACAGGCGGGCAAAGCTCCGCTACGATGACATAATAGACGAAGCCCAGGGAAAGATCGACGACGCTCAAAAGGAGCTGGACGACAAGGAAAAAGAAGCGGATGAAAAGCTCTCCGATGCGGAGCAGGAGCTTAAGGATGCCCGCAGAAAGCTGGATAAGGGCTGGCGGGAATACCGGGACGGCAAGAAGGAGCTGGAGGAATCCCTCCCAAAGCTGTGCGATGCGGAGTGCGAGCTTGCGGACGCCCGTCAGGAGCTAATAGAGGGCGAGCAGGAATACCAAAAGGGCCTTGACGAATACAACTCCGGCTATGCCCAATACGCCGAAAACAAGCGCAAGCTGGACGAGTCCTATGCGAAGCTCTCCGCAGCGCAGCAGCAGCTTAACGCGGCAATGCAGATACCCGACCAGATCGCCCAGTTAGATGTCGCCATTTCTGATCTTCAAGCGCAGATGGACGAGCTTGATCCCGACAACCCGGAGTATAAAGCGATAGAGGCGCGGATAACTGAGCTTACCCAGCGGAAGGCATACCTCGAAAGCGTCAGCATGTCCAAGGACGACATAGCCGCCGCCCAGGCCAAGATAGACGCCGGCATGGCGGAATACAACGCCGGAAAGCAGGAGCTGGACGCGGCGAAGGCCCAGCTTGACGCCGCAAAAAAGAAGCTGGACGAGGGCTATGAGGAGCTTCAGGATGGCAAAAGGAAATATCGCGAGGGCGTGGAGGAGCTTCAGGACGGCTGGAAAAAGTATTACGAGGGCATAGACGAGCTGCCCAAGGCCTATAAGAAGCTCAAGGACGGCGAAAAGGAATACGCCGACGGCCTCGAGGAATACGAGGACGCGAAGCGGGAGGCCGAGGAAAAGATAGCGGACGCCAAGAAGAAGCTGGCGGACGCACGGCGCAAGGTAGCTGACATTGAGACCTGCAAGTGGTACATACTCTCCCGCGGCTATAATCCCGGCTACACCGGCTTCGGTCAAGACGCGGACAGGATGGCAAACCTTGCCTCGGTATTCCCCGTTATCTTCTTCCTCGTGGCGGCGCTGGTCTGCCTTACCACCATGACGCGCATGGTGGAGGAGCAGCGCACCCAGATAGGCCTTATGAAGGCATTAGGCTACGGCAGATGGGATATCTCTAAAAAGTACCTTTGCTACGGTCTGTTTCCCAGCCTTGCGGGAAGCCTTCTCGGCGTTATCATAGGGCATATAGTATTTCCAACCATGATATACGTCTCCTATCAGATAATGTACGAGATGCCTAACATACGCCTCAGCTTCTACCCTGGTATATGTATATGGGCGACCGTCGCAGCGGTGGCCTGTACCACCCTTTCCACACTTTGGGCTTGTATATCCACCCTCACCGACTCGCCTGCGAACCTCATGCGCCCCAAGGCGCCCCCTGCCGGGAAGCGCGTGCTGCTGGAGCGCATAACCCCCGTATGGCGCGCGCTCAGCTTCAACTGGAAAATCACAGTGCGCAACCTTTTCCGCTATAAGAAGAGGTTCTTCATGACCGTGATAGGCATAGGCGGCTGCACCGGGCTTATAATCGCCGGCTTTGGCCTGCGTGATTCCCTCATGATGACCATGGATACCCAGTATGGCGACATATTCCGCTACGACGCCCAGATAACCCTGAACGACGGGCTGCTGGATACCGAACATGCGGATATAAAAGCATATCTGGACAGTTCGGATAACATAAGCGAATACACTGAGATATATGCGGGCAGCGTCACCGCGGAATCCCCCGCCTACTCTACCACCGCCTATGTGGAAGTATTCGACCCGGAGGATATAGGTAAATTCGTAATTACCCGGGCAATAAGCTCGGGCGATGAGATGACCCTGCCGGAAAGCGGCGTGATAATAGATCAGAAGCTCAGCGAACTGCTGAAAGTCAATGTGGGCGACAGCATAACCATTGACAGTGACGGCCGCCACAGCGCCAAGATAGCGGGCATATATCATAACTACGTCGCCCACTTTATCTACCTTACGCCCGCGGCATACGAGGATATATTCGGCGATGAGGCCGAAATAAACACCGTCATACTCAACCTTGAGGATAACTCCAACGCCGCCTGCGAGGCCACAATGGAGGAGATGCTGAAGCTTCACGGCGTTTCCGCCGCCTCCCGCACCGCCGACGTCAAGGACACCTATATGCACAGCATGGAGCGCGTGGACTTCGTAGTAGTGGTGGTAATACTCTGCGCGGCGGCTCTGGCCATAGTTGTGCTTTACAACCTCTCCAACATAAACATGACCGAGCGCATACGGGAGCTTGCAACCATAAAGGTGCTGGGCTTCTACGATATAGAAGTTACCACCTACCTTTGCAGGGAAAACATAATACTCACGGCGGCAGGCATAGCGCTGGGCTGCGTATTCGGCAAGTACCTGCACGCATGGCTGATACGCTCCGTGGAGATAGACCTTATGATGTTCGGGCGCAGCACCACCGCTATGAGCTATGCCTTCTCGGCGGCGCTTACAGTGATATTCTCCGCTATAGTAAACGTGATGGCCCACGTAAAGATGAAGGGTATAGATATGATAGAATCCCTAAAGAGCGCAGAATAGGCCCACCGGCCTGGGATAATATCAAAAAAGCGGCTTAACGCCGCTTTTTTGATATTTTGCTATATCGAGCCGCTATCTCATTTTCCTTTTATACGCCCTCTCGGACAGCGCTACGGAGGCCATATTCGCCGCCAGCGCCAAAGCGGCTATCGCCACCGCGCCGGGGGCAAGGTTGCCGCCTGCACTCGCTTTGTTTATGCCATCGGCTATTTTATCGCCAAAGCCCATGGTAAAAAATACTATTACGCCTATCATTGCCATGAACAGCAGCCTTCCCTTTTCAACGCCCAGACGGAACATGCAGGGCAGGTTCACCGCTAAAAATATCAGCGCAAAGCAGGCCATTACTATGACCCCTGCAATATCCTCACCTGCCGCGGGCACCCCCTTTGCGGCGGCGGTAACATACAGCGAGGCTGCCGACAGCGCCCCCGTCGCCAGCAGGCAAATGTAGCCGAACAGGTACTTGCTCAATACTATGTCCCTGACGCTGTACGGCATCATGGCTGCAAGCTGATCCCACTTGCAGTTTTCATCGTATGCCAACGCGCTTATAGGCATCATGGCCGCATACAGCATGGCGAAGCTGCTCCCCGAAAAACTGGGAATGACGGCAAAAAACAGTATAAGTATAAGGAATGCCTTGGCCTGCTTCGCTATTGTGAGCATATCCTTCATTATAAGTCCGCGCATGCTATCTCTCCTTCCTCGCCATATAAAGCATTATATCCTCTATTGTTATGCGCTCCGTCACCATACCCGCAGGAATGTCGCTCCTGAGCATAAGCACCTCAGCCCCATAGCTGTTCTCCCTGCTGCCAAGCACGCTGCCCTTAGGCATGGCCGCAAGCTGCGCCCGGGTCATATTGACGAGCGCATAGTTTTCATAGAGCAAATCCTTTTCCTCAACGAACATAAGCCTGCCCCGGTGCAGAAAGGCTATATAGTCACATATCTTCTCCAAATCGCTTACTATGTGGGAAGATATGAGTACGCTGTGGCTCTCATCCCGGGTAAAGTCGTTGAATATGTCGAGTATCTCATCCCGCACTATTGGATCCAGGCCTCCCGTTGCCTCGTCCAGCACCAGCAGCTTCGGGTCGTGGGACAGTGCCACGGCTATGGCCAGCTTCATCTTCATACCTCGCGAAAAGTCCTTGAAGGCCTTCTTTTCCGGCAGCCCGAATTCCTTTATGTAGCCGAAGTACTTATCCGAATCCCATTTTTTATAAGTGAGCCTCATAATGGTATTTACGTTTTTACAGTTTAGGTTTATGGGAAAATATGCCTCGTCCAGCACCACGCCTATGTCCTCCTTGGCCTCGGCAAACTCGGGGCTTTTATTGTCCATGCCCAGTACCTCTATGCTGCCGGAATCGGGCAGTATAGCGTTCATTATGAGCTTTATGGTGGTAGACTTGCCTGCGCCGTTTTCGCCTATGAGGCCCATTATGCTGCCCTCGGGCAGACTGAGGGTAAGGCTATCCAGCGTAAAGTCACGGTATGTCTTTGATACGCCTTTAATGTCTATAGCGTTTTTCATCTGTTTTCCTCCTGAAGTACCCTGTACATTTCGATCAGCTGCCCCTCGGTTATACCGCTGGCTCCGGCAAGACGAGCTATTTCGCTCATATGCTCCTCAATTTTTTTCAAGTGCTCCTCGTATACCATACCGGAGCTCTTTTGCGACACAAAACAGCCCTTGCCGGCGGCTGTGTATATGTATCCGCCCTGCTCCAGTTCCTCATACGCCCGCTTAGTAGTTATCACGCTTATGCGCAGATCCTTGGCAAGGGCTCGTATGCTGGGCAGCATATCCCCCTCGCAGAGTTCTCCCGAAAGTATGGCGGCCTTTATCTGATCATATATCTGCTGATATATTGGCCTGCCGCAGGAGTTGCTTATCAGTATATCCAAGGCTTCCTCCTTTCAACTGTATATAAAATTATATATACAGTATATACACAATATACGCTTCTGTCAACAGCAAAATAAAAAGCGGGTATCTTCGCCGCATAAATCGCCTTCTATCCCGCCATACTAAAGCAAAAAGGAGTTTAAGTCATGAAAAAAGCTAAAACCGGCAAATGGAATGACTATCCGGACATCTCAACCACTTCCTCATTTACCGATACTACAGGTATGATGCCCACGCCGCCCCTGACTGACGAGCAGTTTGAAGCGTATCAGGATCTTGCCGGCATGGAAATACCCAAGAAAAAGAAAACGGACAAATAACAAAATCCCCGTAATGCGGGGATTTTTTATCGCTCATTATTTGCCCTTCCCGGCTTTTGCTTTTTCAAACATATCTACAAGCACCTTGCCGACCTTAAGCGAATACTCCACCACCAGATGCTTCTGGTCATTGGGGAAATAGCGTCCAAACTCCTGTATCTCATATGTCAGATCGCCATCATAGTCTATATCGGCAAGGCCCTCCATGGCCTCCTGCCAGTTGATGTTGCCGTGGAAGGGCAGGAGATGCTCATCGCTCATGCCATGGTTGTCCTGAACGTGTATGGCGTGCAGGCGGGAACCTATTATATTGAGATTCTGCCTGTGGAATGGCCCGCCCAGATTACCGTGGCCAAAGTCGTAGCATACGCCTACATGCTTCGGATCGTTGAAGGAATCCACCAGCTCCACCAGCTCATGCACGTTGGCGCAGAATATCCTCTGGTAAGGGGCGGAGCGGTACTCAAAGTCGTTCTCCAGCGCAATGCCGATGCCGCATTCCCTTGCCGTCCTTATGTGTTTGGAATAATACTCCAAATTATGCTCCAGCGAAATGTTCATATCAGGGCCAGCAGAGTAAACCGTTCCGGGGTGTGTAACGGTCCATTCCACGCCCAGCTCCGCAGAGGCTATAATGGAACGGCGTATCAGCTCCTCCATGATCTTTACTTTTTCTTCGTCATTGTCGGCGAATATATCGTAATACGGCAAATGTGACTGGCGGAAAACCACGTCCCACTTTTTGCCCAGCTCGGCTATGTCCTTTACATAATCCTCCCAATCATCGTCCCTCATGCGGGAATGGGGGTTCATGGCCTCGCAGAAATTTATATCCAGCACCTTATAGCCGCCTTTGGCACACTCCGCTATGCAGAAATCAAACGGATTGCGCTCGCGTCCGGGCTGAAAGGCACAAATATTCGTAGATGTGGATATTTCCATATGGGTGCTTCCTTTCCCTGCTCTCTCTGTCCCTTATGCTTGCTTCGTCAAACTTATGTCCTTAATGAGGGAGCCCGCCGCTCAGCAGCAGGCTCCCGTTTGGGTGCTGATATAACCGCTATTACTGGTTGTTGCGAATGTACTCGTTGAGCAGATTGCTCAGTTCGTCGCTCATGATCTCCACAGTCTCGTCCACGGTCTGACCCTGCTCGAGCATATCGGAGACACACTGCATTATAGCATAGTAGAAGTCCTTGGAGGGGCCCACGGTGACGCTACGCATGGATGCGGGGGTGTTTGTGAGCTGATCGTAAACAGTCTTATAGGCAGGTGTAGCTTCTACGGCTGCCTTATAAGCGTCAGTCTCCAGGGCGGCTGCGTTGCAGGGGATGTAGCCGGTGCCGGCGGCAAAGTCAGCCTGTACGTCGGCAGAGGTCAAATACTGCAGGAAATACCAGGAAGCTTCCTTGCGGAGGGCTTCGCCGCTGTCAAACATTACCAGACAGGAGCCGGACACGGTAGCGCCATCGGCGGCAGCATCGTTTACCTTAATGTAGTTGGATACGCCGACTTCGAACGCGCCGTTCACCTTCTCGGTAATGCTGGAAATAGCGGAAGAAGAACTGGTCATAAGAGCTACATCGCCTGCTACGAAGGCATCGGTGGAGCTCTGCTCGTTCTTCAGTGCGCCTGCATCGTACATGGCTTTCCATTCGGTAAGGAAGGTTGCCAGCGCACCGTTGTCTATACATGCAAGCTCGCTTGCGGCGGCTTCGCTGCCGTTGTCGTTATTTACGACATAGCTGTTGAGCTGGCCGATCCAGTTTGCAAGGGTGGGAGTATTGGGAACGCTCTGAAGGGCGACCTGGGACAGACCGGCAGCCTTCATATCGTTCTGAAGGGCTATTACTTCCGAAAAGGTGGCGGGAGCATGATCCCAGCCGGCCTTGGCCAGCAGATCCTTGTTGTAATAAGTGACGGTGGTAGAGGTAGCGAAGGGCAGACCCAGCTGTATGCCGGAATACTGCCAGTTGCTCAGGGCAACGTTCAGATAGCTGTCAAGGAAGCTATCGTCGGCATAGGCCTTTATGGCATCGTCAATGGTAAAAGCCTTGCCGGAATCGAAGTAGGTCACCTTTCCTGTAGCGTCAAGCTGCATAACATCCGGCAGTTCCTTGTAGTTTTCTGCGGAAAGTATGGTCTTGAGCATGGTGGTAGCGTCAGAATATTGACCCTGATAGATGGCGTTTACGGTGATGCCGTACTCGTTGTTTGCATTGAAGTCAGAAACGTACTTGTCCATCAGCACGCCGGCTTCATCGGAAGCGCTGTGCCAGAAGGTGATGGTCACAGGCTCGGTTCCCAGTAAAGATTCAGTGCCGGCAGTCTCCTCGGCCGGCGTCTCGCCCTGATTTGCTTCCTCTGCGGGCGCAGCCTCCTCTGCGGGCGCGTTTTTGGCACAGGCGGTCATGGCCACCATGAGAAGTGCCATTGCCATTACCAAAAGAGTACGAAGGAACTTTTTCATGTTTTTCTCCTTTTTAATTTATTTGCCTAAAATGCGCCGGCCACAGCGGAGCAGCAGGCGCACAGACAAAGCGGTTTTATTTATCCTACCATTGCGCCGTCCACGCCGCCCTTTCGCATATTGCGCCGCATCAAGATGAACAGCAGGAAGGAGGGTATGAGCGATATGGTGGTGCCTGCCAGCACCAGCTCATAGTTGGTATCCTCCCATGAATTCAGCTTGGTTATGCCTACCATAATGGTACGCATCTCGGGGCTGCTGGCCGTAACGATCAGAGGCCACAGGTAGGAATTCCACAGCGTGATAAAGCTCTGTATAAAAAGCGTGGTTATTACGGGCTTGCATATGGGCAGCAGTACCGTAGCTATATAACGCAGATCGCCGCAGCCATCCAGCATAGCCGCATCGCGCATATCGCGCGGCACCGACATAAACCTCTGCCGCAGCATGAACATTTGGCTGGCGGATACGAAGGAGGTTATGCACATTCCGAGATAGCTGTTGAGCAGTCCCAGCTTTGACACCGTGGCGTAGTTGGTCACCAGCAGTATATCGCCCGGCATCATCATAGTCGCCAGTATCAAAAAGAAGCAGGCATTCTTAAATTTGAATTCGTAATTGGTGAATGCATATGCCGCAAGTATGGAGAATACCAGCCTCATCACAGTGCCCAGCAGGGACACTATTACGGAGTTCAGCATATAGCGCATCAATGGCGCCTGATGCAGCGCGTTTTTAAAGTTCGCAAGATAGGTAAAGCTTTCAGGCAGAAGCTTTGACAGAGCAAATTCGCCAGGGGTCTTGAATGCGCTGCATACGCAGTATACTATTGGAAATATCAGTATCAAGCCGATCATTACGGCAATTACCTGAACCAGTGCATCGCCAATCTTTGTTTTTACTTTATTCATTATTGATAATGCACCTTCTTTCTCTCAAACATGAACGCAACCACGGTAAACCCGAAGGTAAGCAGGAAGGTCACTATGCTCACCACCGCAGCGAGGCTGTAATTTGAGCTGCCGTAGCCCGAGGCGAACATGAGGTACATAAGCGAGGTGGTGCTTCTGGACGGGCCTCCCTGTGTTATGATTATCATGGGCGCCGAGCACATCATGGCCAGCACCAGATTGGTACACATTACATAGAGTATGGTGGGGGATATGAGCGGGAGCTGTATCTTGAATATCCTTGTGAAGAGGCCCGCCCCATCCAGCCTTGCGGCCTCCATTATATGCGAGGGTATGCCCCGCAGGGCAGAGAGGAAAAGAAGGAAGTCAAAGCCTATGCCCATCCATACCGTAAGTATAATTATGGTATACAGGGCAGTGCTGCGGCTTTCAAGCCATCCAAGCTGCGTTCCGAGTATGGCGTTGACTATTCCCAAGGTGGGGCTGAACATGGACTTAAACACCATACACGCTGCGGACATGGATACCGCTATATGAAATTTCTAAACAACATATTGTAATGAAATATTTGCATATATGACAACGGTCCCCCGGCGCTGCCGGGGGACCGTTATACTGCGTTTTAAGTTTAATCCACCTTGGGGCCGGCGTCTACCAAAGCCTTACCCGCCTCGTTGCCTTCGTACTTGGCGAAGTTCTTGATGAAGCGGGAGGCCAGATCCTTTGCCTTTGCATCCCAATCAGCGGGATTGGCATAGGTATCTCTGGGATCCAGAATGTTGGTGTCAACGCCCTTCAGCTCGGTGGGTACCTCGAAGTCAAAGTAAGGTATTTTCTTGGTGGGCACGCCCAGTATGTCACCGTTGAGGATAGCGTCGATTATGCCGCGGGTATCCTTGATGGAGATACGCTTGCCGGTGCCGTTCCATCCGGTGTTGACCAGATACGCCTTCGCGCCGCTCATCTCCATGCGCTTTACCAGTTCCTCAGCGTATTTGGTAGGATGCAGCTCCAGGAATGCCTGACCGAAGCATGCGGAGAAGGTGGGAGTAGGTTCGGTTATGCCGCGCTCGGTACCAGCCAGCTTTGCGGTAAAGCCGGAGAGGAAGTAGTACTTGGTCTGCTCCGGAGTCAGTATGGATACGGGGGGCAGCACGCCGAAGGCGTCAGCGGAGAGGAAAATAACGTTCTTTGCAGCGGGCGCGGAGCTTATGGGGCGCACTATGTTCTTAATATGGTCGATGGGGTAGGATACGCGGGTGTTCTCGGTAACGCTCTTATCGGCAAAGTCTATCTTGCCGTTCTCATCGAGGGTTACATTCTCGAGGAGAGCATTGCGCTTGATGGCGTTGTAGATATCCGGCTCGGATTCCTTATCCAGATTAATGACCTTTGCATAGCATCCGCCTTCGAAGTTGAACACGCCATTGTCGTCCCAGCCGTGCTCGTCGTCGCCTATCAGCAGGCGCTTGGGGTCGGTAGACAGCGTGGTCTTGCCGGTGCCGGAAAGGCCAAAGAAGATGGCTGTGTTCTTGCCGTCCATGTCGGTATTGGCAGAGCAGTGCATGGAGGCGATACCCTTGAGGGGCAGATAGTAGTTCATCATGGAGAAGAGGCCCTTCTTCATTTCGCCGCCGTACCAGGTGTTGATGATGACCTGCTCGCGGCTGGTGAGGTTGAATACTACTGCGGTCTCGGAATTAAGCCCCAGCTCCTTGTAGTTCTCTACCTTTGCCTTGGAGGCGTTGTAAACTACGAAATCCGGCTCAAAGTTCTTCAGCTCCTCTTCGGTGGGCTTGATGAACATATTCTCTACAAAATGGGCCTGCCAGGCAACTTCTACGATGAAGCGAATTGCCATGCGGGTGTCCTTGTTGGCGCCGCAGAAGGCGTCCACTACGAACAGGCGCTTATTAGAGAGTTCTTTTCTTGCGATATCCTTAACGGCGTTCCAGGTCTCGATGGAGGCGGGGTGGTTGTCGTTCTTATATTCGTCGGAAGTCCACCAGACGGTATCCTTGGAGGTATCGTCAACGACGATAAACTTGTCCTTGGGAGAGCGACCGGTGTATATGCCGGTCATGACGTTGACAGCGCCCAGCTCGCTGAGCTGGCCCTTTTCATAGCCCTCAAGGCCGGGCTTGGTCTCTTCCTCAAAGAGCATCTCGTAGGAAGGATTGTAGACTATTTCCGTAGTGCCGGTAATGCCGTACTTGGTAAGATCGATGTTTGCCATTTTCTTTTACACAACCTCTCTGTATTATTTATGCAGGAATTGGCAGGGGATTATTCACTCCGTGCCAAATCCAAACTACCGCATGATATTTTTATGATAAGTCATGGCCACGTTAAAATCAATACAAATTGTCAGGAAATACTCAAATAAATCCTTAGTATACCTGCCTTTGCGGTAAGCTTATCTTATTCCGCAGGCAGGTTGCAAAAGCAAAAAGCAGAAGCGCCACGTTTCCTTTTCAATGTCGCTCAAACGCTTACGGCATTGCGTATGGCGTTGCCGACATGGCTTTCACACGTTGAGCACATCTTTATTACAGCAGTATAGGTTAAATGTCCTTAACCCATGTCCCTAAAATAAGCCGCCCTATTGAGCGGCGCAGGCTCTTACTTCATGTGTGCCCTCGCGTGGGCGCATATGGCATTGTAGGTCTTGTCGCTGAGGTCGTGCTCCATTTTGCAGGCGTCAGTCTCGGCAGTGATTTCGTCCACGCCTATTGATACCAAAAAATCGGTCAACGTCCTGTGCCTGTCCAGCATCTTGGAAGCTATCTCCATTCCTGATTCGGTAAGGGTTATGAGCCCCTCCCCGTCCATCGTGATATGTCCGCTGGCCTTCAGCCTTTTCGTGGTATATGTTACGCTGGGCTTTGTAACGCCAAGATAGTCCGCCACATCAATGGAACGAATATAGCCGTGCTTATTGCGCATCATCAGCATCGCTTCGAGGTAATCCTCGGTAGCTCTCATTATTTTCAAATTGTACCGCCCTTTCGTATTTTTATTGCAATATCATATAAAACTGATCAATGATGATTATATATTATACATAGGTTAGCAAACTCTAACCAAAAATGCAAGGGTAAAATTTTGTTTAAATTTTCAGATAAAAAAGGGTTGACAAAGTCAGTTAGAGCTGTTAAATTACTCGATAGTTAAAGCACTTAAACCCAAGTGTAGAAACGTGGACCCGCAAGTAGCACATAAAACGGAGGAGACTGAGTATGATACCACTTGATCTGGCAGATATAGGCAAAGAGAACGTGATAAAAAAGATCGGCGGCAGCCCGGACGTTAAAAAGCACCTTGAAGATCTTGGCTTTACGGCTGGCGGCCCGGTGACTGTGGTATCCGCGATGGGCGGCAACGTAATAGTAAAGGTCAAGGAATCACGGATAGCCATAAGCCGTGAAATGGCTCGCAGGATAATGATCTAACGCCTGTTTTGACATTTATTTATAGAAAGAAAGAAAAAAGGAGAGATAGGACTATGAAGACATTAAAGGAAGCCAAGATCGGCGAAACCGTCAGGGTGGTAAAGCTTTATGGCGAAGGCCCGGTAAAGCGCCGCATAATGGACATGGGTATTACCAAGGGCGTTGAGGTGTTCGTCCGCAAGGTTGCCCCTTTGGGCGACCCTATCGAGGTAAACGTGCGCGGTTATGAGCTCAGTCTGAGAAAAGCCGACGCCGAAATGATTGAAGTTGAATAAATATTTTTTTGAACCATAGTTAAAGTATATTAACTTCAAAGGAGTTTTATCATGAATAACCAAATCAAGATAGCCTTAGCCGGCAACCCGAACAGCGGCAAAACCACGCTGTTCAACGCTCTGACCGGTTCCAACCAGTTTGTTGGCAACTGGCCCGGCGTTACAGTAGAAAAGAAAGAGGGTCGTCTCAGGAAGCATGAGGATGTGGTCATAATGGATCTGCCCGGCATCTATTCGCTTTCCCCCTATACTTTGGAGGAAGTAGTTGCCAGAAATTATCTTATCGACCAGCGCCCCGACGCCATACTGAACATAATCGACGGAACCAACCTGGAGCGCAACCTTTACCTCACCACTCAGCTTACCGAGCTGGGCATTCCGGTAGTCGTTGCCATCAATATGATGGACGTTGTGCGCAAGAATGGCGATAAGATAGATACCGCCCAGCTCTCCGAAAAGCTGGGCTGCCGGATAGTAGAGATATCCGCCCTGAAGGGCGATGGCGTCATGGAAGCCGCAGAGGCCGCGATCAAAGCCGCCCATGGCGCAAAAACCGTCCCCATGCATACTTTCTCCGGCCCCGTTGAGCACGCTATCGCTCATATCGAGGAGGCTGCCGTACATAACATGCCCCTTGAGCAGCAGCGCTGGTACGCCATAAAGATATTCGAGCGCGACGACAAGGTGCTTGAGAAGCTGGACATCTCCAAGGATGTTCTCGATCACATTGACAGCGACATCAAAGCTGCCGAGAAGGAGCTGGACGATGACGCTGAAAGCATCATCACCAATGAGCGCTACGTATATATCGCCGAGATAATCAAATGCTGCTACAAGAAAAAAAATCAGGGTCGGCTTTCTGCTTCCGATAAGATCGACAGGGTGGTCACCAATCGCTGGCTGGGCCTGCCCATATTTGCAGCGGTAATGTTCCTCGTATACTACATCGCCATGGTCACTGTCGGCGCATCTGCCACTGACTGGGCAAACGATGGACTGTTTGGCGATGGCTGGCACCTGTTCGGCATCGGTTCAGCCGCTTATAATGAGATAGCAGAAGAATACGGCGAGGCCGCTGCCATAGTTGACGGTTATGAAGCGTATGTCGAAGAAAACGGCGAGCCTGCTGACGGCAAATTTACCTACGAGATAGAGGATGAGGAGACCCTTGCGGTTTCCGAGGAAAATGCTACCCTCGAGGATTATGAGGCTGCAAAGGCCACCCTTCAGGAAATCGGCGAAGAGCCTGATCCTGCCGACTACGGCGTATGGGTCCCCGGCGTCCCCGTCCTTATTGAGAGTGCTCTGGACAAGGGCAACTGTGCCGAGTGGCTCCGCGGCCTGATACTTGACGGCATAGTCGCCGGCGTCGGCGCGGTCCTCGGCTTTGTTCCTCAGATGCTGGTGCTGTTCCTGCTTCTTGCTGCCCTTGAGGACTGCGGCTATATGGCCCGTATCGCGTTCATTCTGGACAGGCTCTTCCGCAGGTTCGGCCTCTCCGGCAAGTCCTTCATCCCCATGCTGATCGGCACCGGCTGCGGTATCCCCGGAATAATGGCCTCCCGTACCATAGAGAATGAGCGCGATAGGCGCATGACCATAATGACCACCACATTTATTCCCTGCGGCGCTAAGGTTCCCTTTATAGGAATGATTGCCGGCGCCATATTCGGCGGTTCCGCATGGGTAGCTACCTCCGCTTACTTCATCGGCATGGCCGCGATAATAATCTCGGGAATCATGCTCAAGAAGACTAAGAGGTTCGCCGGCGAGCCCGCGCCCTTCGTAATGGAGCTGCCCGCATACCACTGGCCCACCGCAGGCAACGTGCTCAGGAGCACCTGGGAACGGGGCTGGAGCTTCATAAAAAAGGCCGGTACCATCATACTGCTTTCCACCATCTTCGTATGGTTCACCACTTACTTCGGAACCGTAAACGGCACCTTCAGGATGCTGTCCGAGGATGAGATCAACTACTCCATATTGGCCTCCATAGGCGGTGCGATAGCCTGGATCTTCAAGCCTCTGGGCTGGGGCAACTGGCAGGCGGTCGTAGCCTCAATTACCGGCCTTATCGCCAAGGAGAACATAGTAGGTACTCTGGGCATACTGTACGGCGGCAACGGCAACGTATACTCTAACCTTGCAAGCGCTTTCACACCCATTACCGCTTACTCTTTCCTTGTATTTAACCTGCTGTGCGCACCCTGCTTCGCGGCAATAGGCGCAATCAAGCGGGAGATGAATAACGCCGGCTGGACCTGGTTTGCCATCGGCTATCAATGCGGCTTCGCATATGTGATAGCCCTGATGATCAATCAGTTCGGCAACCTCTTTACCGGTAATGCAAACCTCTTAGGCGTGGTTGCCGCCACAGCCTTCCTCGCAGGCATGGTATACATGCTGTTCAAGCCCTATAAGGAAGCTGCGAAGCTGAGCGCAAAGCCGTAAAGAAAAAATGAAATGATGTAATATGTCAGAAGGAGGAATTTGACCATGTTTAATTGGATAAGCGAAAACATCGGAAACATAATCGCGATAGTTATACTTGCAGCGGTAATCGCGGCCATCGTGATACATCTTATAAAACAGAAGAAACGAGGCAAGTCCTCCTGCGGCTGCAGCTGTGGTTCCTGCCCCATGAAAAACTCCTGCCACAGCAATTCCTGCAGTGCCAAATGATAACTAATAACTAACAAAGTATCGGCAAGGCGGCATTCGTCCGCTTTGCCGATACTCTGTTTTGGGGCAATTTATTGCAATTAGGCCGGGACGGTGCTAACATATCAGCATGGATGCCTTTTTAAGGCACGCCAAAGTTAAAATCAAGGTATGGGTAAATAATGTGGAGCTGAAGGACGCGCTGCTTCTGCACGCAAACATGTATCCCAGGATGCGGCCTGCCGACGCTGTAAAGCTGGTGTACCAGAACGAATTTGGGGGCGGCCATATGATCAAAAGCCCTGAGGCTGCCCTGATAAGACTGCGCAACGAGTATGCGGCAACAGAGCACGACGCCATGCAGCCGCTCATGATACCCATAGGCAGCGGCATGGCGCGAGTACAGCTTAAGGCGCTGAAGGAAAGCGGCATAGCGGGCTTGAATGAAGCGTTTGTGGAGACCGCCAACGCCTCAGAAGGCACGCTTGCGGAGTTTTTGGAAAAGCTGGACGTGCTCCTCCATGTAACGTTGCAGGGCGTCTTTGCGTTCCAGACAGCCGAGCTTGAGAAATACCTTTCGGAATATAAAAAGAGGGGCTATCCCGCCGTATCCCACAGTGAGGAGTATAGGGAAGCCTACCTCCCGGCATACAGGGTTGTAAAGGAGAGCATATTCAGGGAGAAGTTTAAATGAATATACTTGTAATAGACGGTCAGGGCGGCAGGCTGGGCTGCCAGATGGTAAGGTCCATAGCGGAAAAGTACCCCGGTGCAAGGCTTATGGCGGTCGGCACCAATTCAGCCGCTGCCGCGGCTATGGCAAAGGCCGGCGCCCATCAGGCGGCTGCGGGGGAAAACCCGCTTATAGTCGCCTGCCGCAAGGCGGATATAATAATAGGCCCCATAGGCATAGTCATAGCGGATTCCCTCTTTGGCGAGATAACGCCCGCAATGGCGGTCGCCGTTGCCCAATCCGATGCGGTGCGGATACTTCTGCCCGTAAACAGGTGCGGCAATATAGTGGCAGGCGTTCAGGAGCTGTCACTGACGGCTCTCATATCGGACGCTATGGCCAAGCTCGAAGGCGTGATGCAAGAGTAAAATGTATCTTGTCAACCGACGGCTTTTCGTGTACAATAGGCTTGTGCCGGTCAGAAGACGGCGCAGGAACAGAAGTTCCCCTGAATAAACCTTGTGTCAATACCGTTTTTTGTGATGTCATGAAGGCGTCGCTTTCCCAGAAGGGATCGCGGCGCTTGTTTTATGCCATCTGGAAGGAGCTTTTATCATGAAAAACAACAACATAACAGTAAGGACAGTGGTATTTGCGGCGGCGTTTCTGGCGCTGGCACTGATGCTTCCGTTTTTGACGGGACAGATACCGCAGATAGGCTCAATGCTTTCCCCCATGCACATACCCGTGCTCCTCTGCGGCTTCGTATGCGGCTGGCCCTGGGGACTGGCGGTCGGCGTGGTGGCTCCGCCCCTGCGCTCCGTACTGTTCGGTATGCCGCCGATGTACCCGACCGCGCTTTGCATGGCGTTTGAGCTTGCGGCATACGGCGCCGTGGCAGGGCTCATGTACAGGGCGCTGCCAAAGAAGAAAAGCAACATATACGTCGCTCTCATAACGGCCATGATAGCCGGCCGTCTGGTATGGGGCGCGGCGCGCTTCCTCTGCACCGGGCTCGATCCGTCAAAGTTCGGCTTTGCCGCCTTCTGGGCGGGGGCGTTCACGCAGGCGATACCCGGCATAATACTGCATATAATCCTCATACCACTGCTCGTAATGGCACTGGAAAAGGCAAAGCTGATATCGAAATAGCAGGACAAGGCCAAACAGGGAGAGCTTTTATGCCCTCCCTGTTTTATTATGCCTGTTTTATTTATTAAGCTTTGCGGCAAGATCCTCCAGCGCCTCGCCGAGCGCCTCCTCAAAGGACGGGTGTGGACGCATTATCTTGAGCAGGCTTTCCACCGTGAGATGGTTGGCCATAGCCTCGGATATCTCGCTTATCATGTCAGAGCTGTGCTCGCACATGAGCTGCGCGCCTATTATCTCCCGGGTCTCGGCATTGGCTACGACCTTCATAAAGCAGCGGCCCGGATCGGCGATAAGCGTTCTGGCGTTGCCAAACATCACGCATTTGCCCGCCTTTGCGGGTATTCCCGCTTCCCTGGCCTCGGCCTCCGTCATTCCCACCACCGCTATCTCGGGCCGGCAGTATATGACGCTGGGCACAACGTTCATATCCACGCTGTTCTCCATGCCGTTCATCATATCAACGCATGCTGTACCCTGTGCGGAGGCAACGTGGGCAAGCTGAATCTTCGCGGATACATCGCCTATGGCGTATACGCCGGGTATGCTGGTTTGATACCTCTCATCCACCTTTATGCTCCTGCGGTCCATCTCGGGCGCGAGGCCCTCTGCAAACAGGCCGTCCATATAGGGTTTGCGGCCTATGGCACAGAGCACAGCCTCGCCCGTCGCCGAGTTGTCCTTGCCCTTTTCACTAAAGCGCACCGTGAGGCCGCTTTCGTCCTTCTCCACGCATTGCACCATGGAGTTGACGAACACATTCACGCCCTGTTTTTTAAGTATCATGGCGAGGTTTTGGCCGAGCTCGCGGTCCATATTGGGCAGCAGCCTATCCATACCCTCTATGACGGTCACCTTGCAGCCGAGGTCGCTGTAAAATGTGGCGAATTCTATGCCTATCACGCCGCCGCCAATTATTATTATGGACTCGTACAGATGGTCACAGCCCTCCAGCAGCTCGTCGGAAGTCATTACTCCGGGAAGGTCCAGCCCGATTATAGGCGGGCGGGCCGGTACGGAACCCGTAGCGGCGATTATCTTTTCCGCCGCCAGTTCATCGCAGCCGCCCTCGTTAAGCTCCACGTGTACGCGGCCGGGAGCGGTTATTTGGGCGCGCCCCCTGATCAGGTCTATCTTTGCGCCCTTAAAAAGGCTCTCTATTCCGGATCTGAGCTTAGCGGATATCTGCCGCTTGTAGGCAAATATCTCGCCCATATCCGCACGGGCGCCCTCTACGTGTATACCTATGCTGGCGCTGGCTGTGGCAGCATGATACGCCTCTGAGGAATGGAGCAGCGTCTTTGTGGGTATGCAGCCTCTATTGAGGCAGGTGCCGCCCGCCTCGCGGTTTTCTACTACTGCAACGGTCATGCCCAGCTTTGCCGCGCGCAGCGCGGCAACATAGCCTCCGGGGCCCGCGCCTATCACTATCAGTTGGTATTCCTTCATAAATATTATATCTCCTGTTCTTGGATCATGCGGCAGATATCCGATGCAATATCCGGGCAGGCCGTTTCTGCGGCAAGGCAAAGTTCAGCCTCGCTGAAGCTTTTGCCCTCAAAGGCCTGCTTCAGCCTTTCGGCTATGCTCCAGTCCATTGAGTCGGAGTACACCTCCGCTTCCTTGACCCTGCCGCCGTCCACTATGAGCTGTATCTGTACGCTGCCCCAAGGAAACCTTTCGCCGCACTCGAAGGTGAAGGGTATCTCCCTGCCGAAGCGCCATTTCCAGCTGCCGTACTTTTCGAACAGCGGCTGTATGGCGGCTTTGTCCTGCTCCGTAAGGCCTATCTCTTCATACGGCAGGCCGTACACCTCTTCAAACGCTTCGGCGAGCTTTTCGGAAAGCAGCTCTATCGTGGTATCCGATGCAAGCTCCTTCAGATTGACTACCCTTGAGCGGACGGAATCCACGCCCTTGGACGACAGCTTGGCCTTAGAGGGATTTAGGTAGCGTCCCATCTTTTCCCCGTCAACGTCCACCATGAGTGTGCCGTGATGGTATGCGCGGGGTCCGTTCTTGTAAAATGCGTTGCCGGAGAACTTGCGCCCGTCCGCCAGTATGTCGTTACGTCCGGAACGTTCGACCTTCACGCCCAGCTTTTCGCATGTAAGCTCTATCACTTTGAGCTGCTTATCCAGATCGTAATCCGCTGTGGGAACTAAAAAGGTAAAGTTAAGGTTGCCAAGATCGTGAAAAACCGCACCGCCGCCCGAGAGCCTCCGGGCCAGCTTTCCTCCTTCATCCTCCAGAAGGGTGGTACGGCATTCCTTGAAAGCGTTCTGGTTGCGGCCTATCACCACGGTATTCTGGTTCTGCCAGAGATACAGCGTGCAGCAGCCCTCATCTGTATTTTGCAGCAGATATTCCTCCACCGCCAAATTGAAAAAGGGGTCAAAGCTTTGACCCCTGTAAAGCTTGAGTTTATCTATCATTATTCGCCGTTATGTTTACGCCCTTGTATAGCGGACTATAGGGTTTCGGGCCGCCTTGACCTCGTCCGGCCTGCCTATCTGTGCATTGTGGGGAGCTCCGTGCATATACTCGGGGTCGGTATGGCCCAGCTCATACAGCTTGCGGTAGACCTCCGCTGCCCAGTCCAGGGTGTCCTTGCTCTCGGTCTCGGTGGGTTCGAGCATAAGCGCCTCGTGCACTATCATGGGGAAGTACATTGTTGGCGGATGCATGCCGTAATCGATAAGGGACTTGGCGACGTCCAGAGCGGAAACGCCGGTCTCCTTCTTGAAGCCGGAAAGATCGAGCACGAACTCATGCATGCATATACGGTCGAATGCGGGTTCGAAGGTGCCCTGTATCCTCCGCATGAGGTAATTCGCGTTGAGCACGGCGTTCTTCGCCGCCTCAGGTATGCCCTCGCGGCCAAGAGTCATTATGTAGGTAAGAGCCTTTACTACCACGAGGAAATTGCCCGCAAAGCCGCGTACCTGAATATGGCCCTTGCCCTCCATCATAGCGCTGTGGGGCAGGAACTTCGCAAGGAAATCCTTGCAGCCGACCGCGCCTGCGCCCGGGCCGCCGCCGCCGTGAGGCGTTGCGAAGGTCTTGTGCAGATTCATGTGTATGCAGTCGAAGCCCATGTCGCCGGGGCGTACAACGCCCATTACCGCGTTGAGGTTTGCGCCGTCATAATAGCAGAGGCCGCCTGCCTCGTGTACGAGGCGGGTTATCTCTAATATGTTCTCATCGAATATGCCTACCGTATTGGGGTTAGTCAGCATAAGGCCGGCAGTATCGTCGCCAAGGACCGCCTTCAGCGCCTCGAGATCCACGCAGCCGTTGGGGGCGGAGGCGATATTTACCACCTGATAGCCGCACATCGCCGCTGTGGCGGGATTGGTACCGTGGGCGGAATCGGGCACGATTATCTTGTTGCGCTTGGTGTCGCCCCGGCTGTCGTGGTACTGCTTGATGAGCAGCACGCCGGTGAACTCGCCGTGGGCGCCTGCGGAGGGCTGGAAGGTCATATCCGCCATTCCGGTGACCTCGCAAAGGTACTTGCGTATGGTGTCGAGCACTTCCCGGCAGCCTTCGGTGGTGTGCTTGGGGGCGAGTGGGTGAATGGCCGTAAAGCCTGGCAGCGCAGCCATCTCCTCGTCAATGCGGGGATTATATTTCATTGTGCAGGAGCCCAAAGGATAAAAGCCGCAGTTTACGCCGTGTACCCGGTGGTTCAGCTCGGTATAGTGGCGGGAGATGTCAGTCTCGCTCATTTCGGGCAGCGCGGGTTTCAATTCACGCTGAAGCTCCTTTGGGAGCTCGACGGTCTCCACATCGCACTTGGGCAGTATTGAGCACTTGCGTCCGGGCGCGCTCTTTTCGAATATCAGCTTCATTACGCAAGCACCTCCTTAACTACTTCTATGGCCCTGTCAAGCTGAGCCCTCGTTACCTTCTCGGTAGTGCACCACATTATGCCGTCCTCCACGGGCAGGCCGCCCAGTATATCCGCGTCCTCAAGAGCCTTCAGCACCTCGTCCTGACGGGGCATCTCGGTGACGAACTCATGGAAGAAATCGCCCTTGTATTTAAGCAGCACGCCGGGTATCTCGCAGAGCTTCGCCGCGAGGTAGTGCGCCTTCGCCATGCTCTGCCTTGCCGCCTCCGCCATGCCGTCGGGGCCCATGGTAGCCATATACAGGCCTGCTGTAAACGCGCAGAGAGCCTGATTGGAGCAGATGTTGCTGCTGGCCTTTTCGCGGCGTATGTGCTGCTCGCGGGCCTGAAGTGAAAGCACATATGCTGTATCGCCCTTGCTGTCGGTGGTCTGGCCCACTATGCGGCCGGGCAGCTTACGCATGTGCTTTGTGAGGGTAGCCATAAAGCCGAGATATGGGCCGCCGTAGGAAAGCGGCATACCGAGAGGCTGACCTTCGCCTACCGCTATATCCGCGCCGCAGTCCTTGGGGGTCTTCATTATTGCCAACGCTATGGGGTTGCAGCCCATTATATACATTGCTCCGGCAGCATGTACCATTTCGCCTATTGCCGCCGCGTCCTCAAGCTGCCCGAAAAAGCTGGGCTGCTGGATATATACGGAGGCCACGTCCTCGGTGAGCATCTCACGGAGAGCGGCCATATCGGTCTTGCCGTCCTTCATGGGTACGATGCGCATCTCATCGCCTGTGCCGTAGCAGTAGGTGCGTACGGTGTTTATGGTATCCGGGTGGGAAGCTCCGGAAACCAGCGTCACCCTGCGCTTACGGTCGCGGCACATGGCGGCAGCCTCGCCTGCGGCGGTAGCGCCATCGTATACGGAGGCGTTGGAAACGTCCATGCCGGTGAGCTCGCATATCATGGTCTGATACTCGAATATGCTCTGCAATACGCCCTGGCTCATTTCGGCCTGATAGGGGGTGTACGCGGTAAGGAACTCCTCCTTGGTGGGAATGTATTTCACTATGCTGGGAATGTAGTGGTCGTATGCGCCCGCGCCCCGGAGAACGGTCTTGAATACCTTATTCTTGGCCGCCATTGCGGATATGGCGTTGCTGACCTCCAGTTCGCTCATTCCCTCTGGTATGTTCAGCGGTTCGTCGAGATACATCTTCTCAGGCACATCGCGGTAAAGCTCCCGGTAATCCGCAAGACCGATGGCCTTGAGCATCTCTCTGCGTTCCGCCTCTGTAGATGGAACGTAGCTGCCCATTATTTAGCCCTCCTGTGCGCAGAACTCTTCGTATGCCGCCGCGTCCAGCATCTCTTCCTTGTCGGTGATGCCCTCGACCTTGATTATCCATGCGCCGTAGGGATCGGAATTGAGCAGTTCGGGGGAATCCAGCAGCTCTTCGTTTATGGCTGCAACCTTGCCGGTAACGGGGCAAATCAGGTCGGATACGGCCTTGACGGACTCAACGTCGCCAAAGGCTTCGGCGGCGGTGACGTCGTCGCCCTCTGCAGGCAGGTTTACGAATACCACGTCGCCAAGGGCGTCCTGCGCGAAATCGGAAATGCCGATTATGGCGGTGTCGCCATCCATCTTTACCCATTCATGGGACTTGGAGTAGCTGAGCTCGTTGGGATGATTCATTTTTTAAATACCTCCGTTAAACTATTCTATATGTTTTGTTGTTTCATCCCGCCCGGAAGTCCCGGGCGGGTCGTCTTAGGTCTTACGGCCTTATTACAGGCCTATCTTTGCGGAAAAGCTCTCCAAGGCGTTGAGCATTTCCTCATCGTCGAAGCAGTAGTGCATCCTGGTGTAGCCGCCGCGGAGCTTTGTTACCTCGTCGCCTACTTCCTTGCCGCGCAGTATGCAGTCTGCCATCAGCTCTGCCAGCTTGTCGAACTCCTCAAAGCCGAAGCCAAAGCGGGTCATCTCGCTCATGCCCATACGCAGCGCGCCGGAGGCGGTGAAGCCTTCCTCATCGGGGGTAGCCTGATAGTTGACGATTATGTTGTTGCGCTCCAGCCGCTCCGCGATCTCGGGGCCCATGCCGTAGCCTACCGAGGCTATTACCTGATGGGTCTCTGTATAGCCGATCTCTGGGTCGCCCGCAACGTCCAGTCCCTGTTTCTTCAGGGCCTTGGCGAAGTGCTTGGCGTTCTCGATTATCGCCTTCTGGTACTGGGCCTTGAAGGTGTTCATCTCGTATGCGGCCATCAGCAGGCCAAGCTGGGTGCCTAAATGGTGGTTGGATACGCTGCCGGGGAAGGCGCGGCTCTGGATGGTCTCCCAGAGGCCGTACTTCAGGTCTTCCTTCTTCCAGTTAGTAGCTATCACGCCGCGCTGGGGGCCGAAGAAGGTCTTGTGGGTGGAGCCGGTGACTATCTCGGCGCCCTCCTCAAAGGGCTTCTGGAAGTAATCGCCCACCAGGCCCAGAACGTGAGCCATATCGTACATTATGGTGGTGGGTATGTTCTGCTCGTCCACGAACTTGCGTATAGCCGCCACGGGCTCCTTATGCAGCACCATGGACTTGCCGAAGATTATCAGCTCAGGCCTGTACTGGTCGATAAGCTTCTTGGTTTCCTCAACGTCTATCTTATAGATATTGTCCTCGCATACCGGGAAGTTCACTATGGCATGCCGCTCGGTAACGGGGTCGATGGCAATATAGTCGCGCAGGGCGCCCATGGGCTGAGCGGAAAGGTGGCCGCCCTTGATTATATGGTTATTCATCACATAGCCCAGGCGCTGGGGAGTATGCTTGCGGTCAAGGCGGTTCTTCCAGTCCATGAGGGCGGAGAATGTAGCCATATTGGACATCTGCCCGCTGATGACTCTCGTCTCTACCTCCGTGCAGTTGAAGTATTCCTTCATCTGCTCCACCAGAAGCTGCTCTACGCGGTCTATGAACTTAGTGCCCTGATAATAGAAGATATCCTGATCGTAGAAGGACTTTACCTTCTTGTGCTCCGCATACCTGAAGGCGGGGTCGGAGGCGCAAAGGAGCTGTACCGCACGGCTGGCGCTGTTCTCGGAGGGTATCAGGTTGATGCACTGGCGCTGGCGCCATTCGTGGTTGTGGGTTGCGTCGAATATGAGCTCGACGGCCTTCTTTGCCCTGTCGTCTACCTTGACGTCCATCTGGGCGGGCTCATAGCCGTAGATTATCGGGCGTGCAAAAGGAGGAGCGTCCACCCTCATATGATACGGAGGTATAACTGCCTTGAGCCGCTTGCCGCGCACGTCTATCTCCACCTTGTCGTCCTCCAGCACGTCGCTGGCGATATAGCACATTCCGATGGAGCGCTTGGCAGTCTCGTCGGTTATTACGGTTGCCAAGCCTTCGCCCTCGCTGCGATAATATGGCACCATCGTGCCGCTGGTGACCCAGCCCACGAGCTCGCCGTTCCGGTATATTTCCATGCCTGCGCGCATTACGCCCCGATCCAGCAGGGTTATGGGCATTATGCGCTTGGGCAGAACGTCCATGCCGGAGAAGTCGCGGTTCATTATCTTCTTAAAGGCCTCCGACTGCCTTGTGAGTGCCGCCCTGCCAATGAAATCGCCCTTCTGATCTGAGAAGCTTACGGCAAACTTGGCGAGAGACACGGCGAATATAGGCATATTGCTGCCATCGGGACCCTTACCCATCTCGTGGCCGTACAGGGGAAGGCCGGCTTCAAGGCGCAGGGTATCTCTGGCGCCAAGGCCCGCGGGCCTGCCGCCCAGCTCTACAAGGCGGTTCCACAGCCACTCTGCGTCGCAGCTCTTTACGTATACCTCATAGCCCAGAGGCTCGCCGGTGTAGCCGGTCTTGGCTATCCATGCCTTATGCCCCTCAAGCTCTATTATATTCAGCGCGTTCTTCATGGGCTCGGTTACAGCCTTGCCCTTTGTGAGGGTAAGCATTATTTCCTTGCTCTTTGGGCCCTGAACGGCTATCGCGGCGTAGTCCTTGGATATGTCGGTTATGGTGCAGTCGTATTCCTTCGCTATTGGCAGAAGGTGGGTAAGATCCTTTTCGGTGTTGGCGGCATTTACCACCAACAGGAAATTCTCCTCATTGAACTTGTAAAGATACGCGTCGTCTATGGCGCTGCCGTTTTCATCAGGGATTATGGCGTACTGTGCCTGCTTGACATCCAGCGCCATTACGTTGCTGGAAAGCACATGCTGCAAAAAGGCGATCCTCTCGGGGCCCTCGATAAGCAGCCTGCCCATGTGGGAAACGTCGAAGAGCCCGCACGCGTGGCGGGTGTACAGGTGCTCGGCTACTATGCCGGTGGGGTACTGTATAGGCATCTCCCATCCGCCGAAGTCCACCATATCCGCCCCCGCCGCAACGTGGGCGTCGTACAGCTGAGTACGTTTGAGTTCGCTCATAAAATTTCCTCCTGTTTTGATATATGATTTTTTGATTTGGCGTTGCTTTTGAGACAAATATCCGCGTTATTTTTTGAACACTTAAAAAGGCACAAACTTCCCCTTGGTGAGAATTTTGTGCCTCCGTAGTGTAGCCTGAGAGATTCCCCTTTAAGCCTGTGGGCGATAAAGAGTTGCACCTTCGGCGCACGGCGTAATGCCGTTCTTTTCGGAGCATCGTCAAGATCCGGTCCTTTTGCCTGAGAGTTTCTGCTTCCCCTTCGGCGCCGCGTATCTTCTGCGCTGCGATCTCTTCCGGAACTGTCAACCGATGAAAGATATGCTTTTGATATTCAAAAATATTTGCAGACACAAAGTCTGTATCAATTTTGCTTATGTATTTTATCACGGCTCTTTCGGGCCTGTCAAGCATTTTAATTGTATCATTCCTGCATTTTTTCGCATTACTTGTTATATTATTGTCTAAATCGTGCAATTATCGGTTTTGTCGATTTCATTTTTCCGATACATAACAAGCCGGCGCGCCTTTTTTTCAGGCGTGCCGACATTTTTCAGCTTTGTTCTCTCAAAATCGTCACACGGGCAGCTCTATATGAATGCCCTTGCCCTCTTTGATATTTATGGTAAGTATGCCGCCGGAAACTGTCACCTGAGTGCCTTCCACGTCGCCGCCGATAACGGGGGCTGCGGCGTCCTCTGTCTTTGAAGCTTCGGCAGCAGGCTCGTCAGTCCCCTCCTTTGCACCCTCTACCTTGTCGGCGGTAAGGGCTGTCAGGGAATCGCATGTTTCCTTCAGCGTTGCGCCAAGCACCTGGCCTATCTTCAGCGCGCCGGTGAGGTCAAGCAGGTTGGAATCCACCAGGTCGTCAAATATGGCGGGATCCTCAAGGTTGTGCTCGGACAGCACCGTACCTGCTTCTGCGCGGCAGCACAGCACTGCGGGGTCATTCTTATGTTCAAGTGCGTAATCAAGGGATATCGACATGACAAAACCTCCATAAAAATTACACTTTGGTATAACTCATAATAGCATGTAGCGCTGTTTCCGTTAAATTCAAACATCTGATTACAGGCGGTCTATAATCTCTTTTACCGATTGATAAACGATACAACAAAAGGACGCCCGGCATGAGCGTCCATTGCGTTTATCTACAGTTTGTTTACCGGCAAAGTTCCTCGGCCATTCTCTCTATCGCCTCGGCGTTTTCCTCAGTCATTGCTGAGCGCAGCGTCACAGTAGTGTCGATATAGTTGATATTCTTGCTCTTCTCAAACATGGCCTTCATGATCTTGGCAGCAGTAGGCGCCCATGTACCGTTCTCGATGAAGCCAATGGTCCGGTTCTGATAATTGCGCTCGGTAAGGTGGTCGATAAACTGTCTCATAAACGGAAAAATATCTGCGTTGTAGGTCGTTGTTGCCAGCACCAGCTTCCCGTAGCGGAAGGCGTCCTCAACGGCCTCCGCCATATCGCAGCGCGCAAGGTCGTTTATCGCCGCCTTGCAGCCCCTTTCCTCCAGCTTTTTCGCCAGCAGCTCGGCTGCCCGCTTTGTGTTGCCGTATACGGAGGTGTAGGCTATGCAAACCCCCTCGCTCTCCACGCCATAGGACGACCATATATCATAAAGGCCTGTATAATGGCTCAGATCGCCCGTGAGCACGGGGCCGTGCAGAGGGCATATCATTTTTATATCCAGCGCCGCCGCCTTCTTGAGCACGGCCTGCACCTGCATACCGTATTTGCCCACTATGCCCATATAATAGCGCCGTGCTTCGCAGTCCCATTCCTTATCCTGGCAGTCCAGCGCGCCGAACTTTCCGAAGGCGTCTGCCGAGAACAGCGCCTTATCCGCGCCGTCATAGCTCATCATTACCTCGGGCCAGTGTACCATGGGAGCGAATAAAAACGTCAGCTCGTGCCTGCCCAGAGACAGCACCTCGCCGTTCTTTACTGCGAGATTGTTTTTGCAGAGACCCCTGCCAAAGAACTGGTCTATCATTTCAAAGGTCTTTGCGTTGCCCACTATCGTGGCCTCGGGGTATGCGCTTATAAACTTATCTATGTTTGCGGAGTGATCCGGCTCCATGTGGTGTATTATCAGGTAGTCCGGCTTCCTGCCCGCGAGGACGTTTTCCAGGTTTGCAAGCCATTCCTCTCCAAAATCGGCGCTTACCGTGTCCATCACGGCGATCTTTTCGTCAATTATCACGTATGAGTTGTATGCCATGCCCTCCGGCACGATATACTGCCCCTCAAACAGGTCTATATCATGATCGTTTACGCCGATATAGCGGATATCGTTTGTTATAGTCATAGCTGTTCCCCTTTCGCCGGCATATAATGATTAAGTTCGGAATCGTCCCTATCAAATAATTATATTACCATAATTCGAGCGTTGTTTCAACGCATCGGTGCAACAGATTGTCCGCGCAAAGCGTCTCACGGCATTCATACTGAAAAAGTCAATAGGTCCCCCCTTTGCCTTGTCCCGCTATTGACAGGCATCTCCAAAAAAACTATAATAGCTTATTATCCTACCTTAAAGATAGGTAAATGTTAGAAATTATAAACATTTTTTAAGGATAGATCGTAATGAAAGATAATTTTGTTTCACCGCTCCACTACGGCGGCTGTATGTGCGGGCAGAACGGCTGTCCCTCCTGCGGCAGCTATGCCGGACTTATGGAGCAGACCGCGGAGCTTTTGCAGACTCTGCGCAGCGCCATGTACCCCAATATGTTCGGATGCAACCTGGGCAATGGCGCGCGCCTTCGCAACGCCGTTGCGGACTGCGTAATGCGGGTACTGCCGGATAATTATCAGGAAATTTCCGACAGGCTGGTGGATTCGCTGCCGGATATCAAGGCAGCGCTGGAAACTGACGCCCAGGCGGGCTATGAGGGGGACCCTGCAGCCATAAGCGTAGAAGAAATAATGCTTGCCTACCCCGGCTTTGAGGCAATAAGCATATACCGCATTGCCCATGAGATGTACAAGATGAAGGTGCCCATACTTCCCCGTCTCATGACCGAGATAGCCCACCGCAATACCGGTATAGACATACACCCCGGCGCCACCATAGGCAGGTACTTCTTCATAGACCACGGCACAGGCGTGGTAATAGGCGAAACCACTACCATTGGCGACCATGTTAAGCTGTATCAGGGCGTTACTCTTGGTGCAAAGAGCTTCCCCACCAACGTGGACGGCACCCCGGTAAAGGGCATAAAGCGCCACCCCGATATAGGCAATAACGTGGTCATCTACTCCGGTGCGACTATACTCGGCGGAAATACTGTAATTGGCGACAACTGCGTTATAGGCGGTAACGTATGGCTGACGGAATCCGTAGAGCCGGGCCACACCGTATATGCCGCCCACGCCGAGACCCGCCGCCGAACCGTAAAATAACAATTTCCACAAAAGTAAAGAAGGCAGCCATTTCCAACGAGGATATGGCTGCCCTATTTGTTTTTTTATTTAAGTTCGTTACTTCAGCCTGCAATAGCAATCTATGGCGAACACTACGGCTTCGATTCCGAGCAGTATCAGATCTACGCCCAGTATGACTCCCAGCGCCGCCGCAGACAGGGCCGGATCAAACAGCAGAATTACGCCCAGTATCAATCCCACCGCGTTTGATATGAGAGTGAGCCAGAAGCTCACCTCTCCTGCCACGTATCGCACGATGTTCAGGTGGGTTAAGCGGGCGATGCAGTGGGCGATTATGAATATCGGGAATATGATGAGCATTATGCCCGTACCCACATTAGGGTGTGCTATAAGGGCACATCCAAGCATTATGCTGAGTATGCTGGAAACCAGTGATACCGCAGGGCGGAAGCCCGTGTGCCGTTCAAGGCGTATGTAGAACATCACGTCCGCGAGGCCGGTTATGACAGCCAGTATGCCGAATATCAGCGTAAGGCTGTCCAGCACCTGTTCGGTGCGCAGCATGGTAGCCACGCCCAGCATTACCAGCAGCACGCCCTCCAGTATCTCTACGAAAAGGTATCTGTGCTCATATTTCATACCGCCGCCTCCTTAAAGCTGTCCAGTATCTTCATGAATTCCTCTCCTGTGATAGTCTCCTTCTCGGTGAGGTACTGGGCCAGCTTTTCAAGCTTTTCGCGGTTTTCCTTCAGCATGTTCACAGCCTTCTCATGCTGCTTCTTTATCATATCCACTACCTTCTGGTCTATGACCCGCTGGGTCTCGGCGGAGCAGCTCAATGTAGTGTCGCCGCCCAGATACTGGTTGGTGACGGTCTCCATTGCTACCATGCCGAAGTCCTCGCTCATGCCGTAGCGGGTGATCATGGCCCTGGCAAGCTTTGTTGCCTGCTCTATATCGTTGGAGGCGCCGGTGGTAACTTCGTTGAAAACAACCTCTTCTGCGGCGCGGCCTCCTGTGAGGGTAGCTATCTTGTTTTCAAGCTCTTCCTTGGAGAGCAGGTATCTGTCGTTTTCCTCTACCTGCATCGTATAGCCCAATGCGCCTGAGGTGCGGGGGATAATGGTAATCTTCTGCACTGGGGCGGAATGGGACTGTAATGCGGCCACAAGCGCATGGCCTATCTCGTGGTATGCCACTATGCTGCGCTCCCTGTCGGACATCACGGCGTTCTTCTTCTGATAGCCAGCTATGACGACTTCCACGCTCTCCTCAAGGTCTGCCTGTGAGACAGTTTTCCTTCCGCCGCGGACGGCCCGCAGCGCACCCTCATTTATGATGTTCGCCAGCTCCGCGCCCGAAGCGCCGGAGGTCATGCGGGCTATAACGTGGTAATCGACGTCGGGATCGGCCTTTATCTTGCGTGCGTGAACCTTCAGTATAGCTTCTCTGCCGTTTAGGTCGGGCAGCTCCACGGGTATGCGCCTGTCGAAGCGGCCGGGGCGGGTCAGCGCCGGGTCGAGCGACTCGGGGCGGTTGGTAGCCGCGAGTATTATTACGCCGTTGTTGCTGTCGAAGCCGTCCATCTCGGTGAGCAGCTGGTTGAGGGTCTGCTCGCGCTCGTCATTGCCGCCGAATTGGCCGTCGCGCTTCTTTCCTATGGCGTCGATCTCATCTATGAACACTATGCAGGGAGCCTTTTCCTTGGCCTGCTCAAACAGGTCTCGAACCTTCGACGCACCCATGCCGACGAACATTTCCACGAATTCCGAGCCGGATATGGAGAAGAACGGCACGTTGGATTCGCCGGCAACAGCCTTTGCGAGCATGGTCTTGCCGGTGCCCGGAGGGCCAACAAGCAGCAGGCCCTTAGGCATGGAAGCGCCCACCTCACTGTACTTTGTGGGGTTATGCAGGTAATCCACTACCTCGGCGAGACTTTCCTTGGCCTCGTCCTCACCCGCAACGTCGTCAAAGTGTATGCCTTCCGTGGACTGGATATATACCTTGGCGTTGCTCTTGCCCATTCCGCCGAACATGAGCGAATTCTTGCCGCCGGCCTGGCTCATAAGGCGTTTATAGAGGTACTGGCCCAAGGCAACAAAGAGTATTATCGGCAGCACGCCGGTAATAAGATAGCTCACCAGCGGGCTCATGGTCTTTTCTATAACCCTGTCGAATGCCGCGCCGGATTCGTACAGCCTCTGTGTAAGGTCGGGGTCCTCCATAGCGCTGGTGTAGTATACCTTGCCCTCCTTGTCCATGAAGGTTATCTCGTCGGTATTCACCTGTACCTTGTCCACTTCCTTGTTGTCGACCATGCGCATGAAGGTGCCGTAATCCACCTCCTTGACAGGGTCGTCCATCAGCATCGGCGCTATGAACGCGTTGAACAGCACCACGCAAAGCAGCACTATGCTATAATAAAACAACAGCGGCTTCTTGGACGGTTTTACTTCTTTCATGGTTTCACTCCTTTTATAAAAGCATATGATGCCTGTAAAAATAGTTTGATTTATAAAAGTATAGCTCCATAAACTTACGTTGTCGATGCGGCAGCCGTAAACTTCACCTTTATTTTGCAATCCAAAACAAAGACATAGGCAGCCCTTTAAAGCCGCATATGCATCGCTTTTGGTTTTCTTTTGGGTACCGTCATCAAATTCAGTTTAAGGATATTGCATACGGTATAATCGTTTTTTCAAATGAGCGTTTTTTGCTCTTTGAATAAAGCCGAAAATGCACTATAATCCATATAGATTTATCCGGAGGTAACATCAATTGACAAATACAGCAAGCGATAATAAGGAACAGATAGTATTCGTAGACAGGCGGGGCACCGATTCCAGCAAGTGGGACAATCTGAAATCCACATTTGGCCGCAGCGACCTTCAGGCAATGTGGATAGCGGATATGGATTTCCGCGTGCCGGACTGCGTCGTGTCCGCCATTGAGGACTACATGAAGGCAGGCGTGTTCGGCTATTATGTTCCCCGGCCAAGCTATCATCAGGCATTCATAGACTGGGAACGCAAATACCACGGCTATCAGGTGAAGGAAGAATGGCTGCGCTTTGCACCCGGCGTAGTACCTGCTTTCAACTGGTTTTTGCAGGTGTTCACCGAACCCGGCGACGCCGTCATAGTGCAGACGCCTGTATATTACCCCTTTATGCACGCCGTGAAAAACAACAGCCGCAGGCTCGTCTGCTGCGACCTTATAAATACCGGCGGCATATACACCGTAGATTTTGCGGACTTTGAAAAGAAGATCGTGGAAAACGGCGTGAAGCTCTTTATACTCTCCTCCCCCCACAACCCCGCGGGCAGGGTATGGAAGCGCGATGAGCTGAAGGCCATGCTGGACATCTGCAAAAAGCATGGCGTATACGTGATATCCGATGAGATACACCACGACATAGTATTCGGTGACAACGTTCACATACCGAGCGCCACCGTAGGCGACTATGATAAAATACTCGTCACCCTCACCGCCGCCACAAAAACCTTTAACCTGGCGGGCTGCCAGAATTCCTTCGCTATAATACCCGATCCTGATATCCGCAGGAGATTCGACGGCTTCGTGGAGGGCATACGTATACACGGAGGAAACCCCTTCGGCTATGTAGCGGTGGAAGCCGCGTACCGGGGCGGCCGCCAATGGTTCGAGCAGGTAAGAGATATCATCTACGGCAACTATGAGTATGTAAGGGAGTCCCTGAAAAAGTCGCTGCCCGGGGCAGTGGTATCCCCGCTGGAAGGCACTTATCTCCTCTGGATAGACTTCGGCGCGTACCTTCCCGCCTCCGAAATAAAAAGCTTTATGGAGGACAAGTGCGGTCTTGCCTTTGACTACGGCGACTGGTTCGGCGGCGAAAGGTTCGGCACTCACATTCGCATGAACCTTGCCACCTCACGGGAGCTCGTCGAAAAGGCGGTAAACAGCATCATTTCCAACCTTAAATAGTCAAAATGCCGCAGCCGTAAGTCTCACCTTTATTTTTAAATCAAAAAAAGCCGTGTGCGGCTCCAATCAGCTGCACACGGCTTTAATATCCTATTTTTTCTCTTCATCCCGGAACGCCTTTATTGCGTCTGATATGCTGCTCTCCGCAGAGGAGCGCCCGTAGGCGTTGACCTGGGCGGTGTTCCTTGCATTGTGGCTCAGGCAAGCGGGTCCGCCTATGCAGCCGCCCTCGCAAGCCATGCCCTCTATGAAATTCTCCTTGAGCAGCCCCTTTTGTTTTTTAAGGAGCGCCGCCTTGCATTCCGAAATTCCGTTGCAGGAAACGGCGGACAGCCCGAACTGCTCCTCCGTGACTCCCTGCTCCTTGAGCGCCTCCTTGACGGCCTCTGCAAGGCCGCCGCAGCGGGCGAATATCCTGCCGAAACACGAGGCATTTCCCAGCTGTGCCTTATCCATGGACGCTACATCTATCCCCTTTGCGGAGAACATCGCCTGCATCTCCTCGAAGGTTATTGCATAATCCACATACTTCTTGGTCTTGGTATACTTCACCTCGCCCTTTTTCGCTATGCAGGGGCCTATGAACACCACATGGCAGCCCTCGTCCTTTTCCTGCAGCCAACGGGCTATCTGCGCCATTGGGGAGAGATTGTGGGAAATATTTTCCGCAAGCTCCGGGAAGCCCTTCTTTATATAGTTTACGAAAGCCGGGCAGCAGGAGGAGGTAAGAAAGCGCTTTTCCGCAAGCTCTTCCGCCTCAAGCCACGCCACCATGTCGGCGCCCCATGCCGCCTCCACCACATCATAAAAGCCGAGAGCCTTTATGCCCGCCATCACCTGCTCCGGCGCAATGTCCGTGTACTGGCTCGCCACGGAGGGTGCAACCACCGCATACACGCGATAGTTTTTATTGTTGCCGGAGTTGCGTATAAGGGATATTACCTGGGTAATGCTGGACTTATCCGTTATCGCGCCGAAGGGGCACTGATACACGCAGGAGCCGCAGGATATGCACTTGTCCTTGTTTATTACCGCCTTTTCGGTCTCCTTGTCTATATATATAGCCTCTGCCTTGCATGCGCGGACGCAGGGGCGCACATGCTTCACTATGGCGGAATATGGGCATACCGACATACATTTGCCGCACTCCACGCACTTTGATTTATCTATAATTGCGTGATGATCCACTATGCTTATCGCTCCCCTGGGGCAATTATCCATGCAGCGATGGGCAAGGCATCCTCTGCAGGCGGCGGTGACCTGTATCCCGTCCACAGGGCATTCGTCGCAGGCTATAGGCAGTACGCCAACCACGTTGCCGTCCTCATCGCCTCCAAGCGCCATGGCTACCCGCTGGTTTATTATCGCCCTCTCCTTATATATGCAGCAGCGGAACATGGGTTTGCCCTCCGGTATTATCTTGGTGGAGATGTCCATTATCCTCTGCGGCGTGAGCTCATCATTATAGGCCAGCTTCGCCACTTCCCTAAGCACATTGTATTTCATCTTCTGAACGAAGGTATCAAACAGCAGCGACATATAATTTCTCCTTTTGAGTGCAAAACATTTTAAATATTTCAGAGCCTTCGGCCTCGTTTGTTTTTACGGATAGATATTATACCTACACCTTATATCAATGTCAATATGGCGGCTATTATCCATAAGCATTTATTATATTGATGTTTTTTTTGAGCGGTTGGATTTATACTTTGACCCGTTTCGCGTTTTTACTTTGCAAACAAATCTGCAGTAGATATACATCGGCCGCGGGTGAAAGAATATATATGATGCAGAGCAACAAAAAAGTGGCGTTCAGCCACTTTTTCGTCAGTGTATGCCCCCGCTTAGCGGGGGCGTTTTGCTTTGTATCAGGTTCAGATTACAGTATCGGAGTCCAGGCCAGCTTCAGCACCTCGTCGGCGTTGTCCATGGAGGTGATGAGGCCGAGGCGGATATAACGCCCGATGAAGTCCTTCAGGGTTTCACCGGTGAACTCATCGGAAAGGCCGAACTGCAGAGAGTTGTTTATCATTATATTCATCTCATAGTTGCCGCCGTTCCAGCCCATGTCCATGAGCACCTTGGTGGCCTC
>ERZ857965.585-NODE-585-length-49636-cov-11.117142_pt1 | contig 49636 bp, 33 predicted proteins | sample MGYA00519758_ERZ857965 | MGnify/ENA primary metagenome ERZ857965 (study PRJEB31778, sample SAMEA3449381) | human gut metagenome | biome: human gut; feature: human-associated habitat; material: faeces | place: United Kingdom | collected 2010/2012 ... | reverse complement strand
CTGTATCACAACGCGAAGTCAAGCTTATCAAGAAGGGTGAATGCTAATTCCCAGCCTTACGCGCATCGGTGATATCTGTTTCACAAGCTTATCAAGAAGGGTGAATGCTAATTCCCAGCCCTTGATGTCAACGGTGATGTTCTTCGCCAAGCTTATCAAGAAGGGTGAATGCTAATTCCCAGCACGCGGAAACTGTAGAAGTGCCCGCGAACAAGCTTATCAAGAAGGGTGAATGCTAATTCCCAGCGTAAAGGGTGGCGTTTTGTCGAAGTCACCAAGCTTATCAAGAAGGGTGAATGCTAATTCCCAGCGTCGTGTCGGTATCACCGTCACCGTCACCAAGCTTATCAAGAAGGGTGAATGCTAATTCCCAGCGGTCAAGTAGGGTCATGCGGGGTCAAGTCAAGCTTATCAAGAAGGGTGAATGCTAATTCCCAGCGGTTGGTTCGATGATGCAACACCTATACCAAGCTTATCAAGAAGGGTGAATGCTAATTCCCAGCCTTCCTTTCCATTATTGAAAATCTCCAGCAAGCTTATCAAGAAGGGTGAATGCTAATTCCCAGCTTATCAATGAAGTTGCGGACGATGTTCGCAAGCTTATCAAGAAGGGTGAATGCTAATTCCCAGCCGCGAACTTAACGGGGAGCCGGCGTTCCCAAGCTTATCAAGAAGGGTGAATGCTAATTCCCAGCTCGTCGTCCATCTCTGTACCTCGGTTTCTCAAGCTTATCAAGAAGGGTGAATGCTAATTCCCAGCCGTCTCGTGTTCTGGGCCCTCGTGTTCGCAAGCTTATCAAGAAGGGTGAATGCTAATTCCCAGCTCCATGACCGCGTCCATCACCTCATGCCCAAGCTTATCAAGAAGGGTGAATGCTAATTCCCAGCCGTTCCCCAGTGGGGTGAGTGTGATGCCCAAGCTTATCAAGAAGGGTGAATGCTAATTCCCAGCACCGATTGCAACGCGAATATCCCGGGTATCAAGCTTATCAAGAAGGGTGAATGCTAATTCCCAGCTCCTGCAACTCCTCCTTGCGGGCCTTCACAAGCTTATCAAGAAGGGTGAATGCTAATTCCCAGCGTTGTTCCGGGAACAACTGGGAACAACTCAAGCTTATCAAGAAGGGTGAATGCTAATTCCCAGCCTTGCCTCCGTTCTGCATCCAGCTGTCGCAAGCTTATCAAGAAGGGTGAATGCTAATTCCCAGCACGCGGCGAAGAATCTTGTTATCGCGGCTCAAGCTTATCAAGAAGGGTGAATGCTAATTCCCAGCGTCGCACGTGGCATGGCATGTTGGCGAACCAAGCTTATCAAGAAGGGTGAATGCTAATTCCCAGCGCCAACGGCGCGTACACCGGCAACTTCACAAGCTTATCAAGAAGGGTGAATGCTAATTCCCAGCGGAGACATTGAATGCCTTCGCACTGTTCCAAGCTTATCAAGAAGGGTGAATGCTAATTCCCAGCTTCCCGGAGCTGTATCACAACGCGAAGTCAAGCTTATCAAGAAGGGTGAATGCTAATTCCCAGCAGGAGGTTCAACGCAAGTATTTCACGGCCAAGCTTATCAAGAAGGGTGAATGCTAATTCCCAGCAGTCATTTGGTGTGCCTTTCACGATGATCAAGCTTATCAAGAAGGGTGAATGCTAATTCCCAGCTTGCATACGATGTCGAATATCCCCTCTCCAAGCTTATCAAGAAGGGTGAATGCTAATTCCCAGCTGTCCTGCATTTCGTGCAAGACCGCTTCCAAGCTTATCAAGAAGGGTGAATGCTAATTCCCAGCCGGCCCAACGGAGGTAGGTGCTGCGATGCAAGCTTATCAAGAAGGGTGAATGCTAATTCCCAGCCCAGTTCGACGCGTAGGCGCGAGTGTCCCAAGCTTATCAAGAAGGGTGAATGCTAATTCCCAGCCCCTTGCGCGTACTGTGCTTGTAGGTGGCCAAGCTTATCAAGAAGGGTGAATGCTAATTCCCAGCCGTAAACCTTGTTAAACAAGTTGTCAAACAAGCTTATCAAGAAGGGTGAATGCTAATTCCCAGCCTGTGGCTTCTTCACCTTCGGCACCTTCCAAGCTTATCAAGAAGGGTGAATGCTAATTCCCAGCTTTTCTCCAGCACACGGACGTAATCGGCCAAGCTTATCAAGAAGGGTGAATGCTAATTCCCAGCTAGAAGTGCAGATTCCGTTCCTGCAAACCAAGCTTATCAAGAAGGGTGAATGCTAATTCCCAGCAGGACGTGCAACGCAAGTATTTCAAGATCAAGCTTATCAAGAAGGGTGAATGCTAATTCCCAGCTCGTCGATGTGTTCCAAGAGGTTTGGTGCAAGCTTATCAAGAAGGGTGAATGCTAATTCCCAGCTATTGTTCGGGTGCGATGGTGATGATCACAAGCTTATCAAGAAGGGTGAATGCTAATTTTGAATGCTGGAATGCTTGGGTTGATTTGGCTGATTTAGCTGTGATGGCCGCTGCGGGAATGGCCCTTGCGCGGTTGGCGGCAGAGGTTGCGGCGCGGATTGCGGCACTGATTGTTGTGCCAATTGCGTCTGCGGTGAAAAATATGGCGACGGCTGTGTCTGACTGTTTATCGGCGGATGTTCCGGCTCAGGTTGTGGCTGGAATGGAGAATATTGCGGTTGCGCCATTGTATGCCCCTGCCCCTTCATTGCCATTTCATTGGCGCATGGCGAGGGCTGAAAACCAAGATGATGAATCCTGCATGAGTTATCCGTGATTCCTGTACGTTGGTACAGCGCGGAAGGTTGAGCAGCCGACATATGCAGGCTTGTCGGTTCAACTGAATATCTTTAAACTATGACTTCCAATACCCTTCGTATGTCAACCATGTTCCTGCGCACCCTGCGCGAGGACCCCGCTGATGCCGATGTCGATTCAGCCAAGCTGCTGCAGCGCGCCGGCTATATCCGCAAGGCCGCACCCGGTATCTGGACCTGGCTGCCGCTCGGTCTGCGCGTGCTGAACAAGATCGAGGCCATCATCCGCGAGGAGATCAACGGCATCGGCGCCCAGGAAGTGCACTTCCCGGCCCTGCTGCCGCGCGAACCCTACGAGGCCACCCATCGCTGGGAGGAGTACGGCGATAACATCTTCCGTTTGAAGGATCGCCACGAGGCCGATTACCTGCTGGCCCCCACCCACGAGGAGATGTTCACCCTTCTGGTCAAGGACATGTACTCCTCTTACAAGGACCTGCCCGTCACCCTGTACCAGATCCAGACCAAGTACCGCGACGAGTTCCGTCCGCGCGCCGGCCTGATCCGTGGTCGTGAATTCGTCATGAAGGACGCCTACTCCTTCACCATCGATGAAGAAGGCATGCGCAAGGCCTACTATAACGAGCGCGGCGCTTACGAGCGTATCTTCCAGCGTCTTGACCTGAAGTACGTACCTGTGTTCGCCATGTCCGGCCCGATGGGCGGCTCCGCATCCGAGGAGTTCCTGGCTCCGATGCCGATCGGCGAAGATACCTTCGCGCTGGCACCTTCCGGCAAGGCATGGAATGTGGAGGCCCTGAGCACTCCGGAACTACCGGAAATCGATGCTTCCACCACTCCCGCCGCTTCCAAGGAAGCCACCCCGGATGCCAAGACCATCGATAACATGATCGAGCGTGCCAACGCCGACCACCCGCGTACTGATGGCCGTGAATGGCAGGCTTCCGACATCCTCAAGAACGTGGTGATCACCGTCAAGCACCCTGAGGATGAAGAGCATGACGAGCCGTGGCGTGAAGTGATTGTCGTCGGCGTGCCCGGCGACCGTACGGTGGATATGAAGCGACTGGAAGCCCAGTTCGCGCCCGCCGAACTTGAGGAAGCCACTGAGGAAGACCTGAAGCAGCACCCCGAACTGGTGCCCGGTTACATCGGACCGATGGTGCTTGGCCCGCAGGCCGAGGCTGCTGGCGTGAAGAACCCGGTTCGCTACCTGATCGACGCGCACGTGGTCAAGGGTTCCGCTTGGTTCACTGGTGCCGATGAGAACGAGGTCGACTACTACAACCTGGTGTACGGCCGTGACTTCAAGGTCGACGGCGTGGTGGAAGCCGTTGAGGTTCGCCACGGCGACATGAGCCCGGATGGTTCCGGTCCGTTGAGCTTCGAGCGTGGTGTGGAAATCGGCCAGGTGTTCCAGCTGGGTCTCAAGTACTCCAAGGCACTGGACCTGAAGGTGCTCGACCAGAACGGCAAGGCCGTGCCGGTGTGGATGGGCTGCTATGGCATCGGTGTTTCCCGCGTGCTGGCCTGCATCGCCGAAACACACCACGACGAAGCCGGCTTGGCTTGGCCGTCCGTGATTGCCCCGGCCGCCGTGCACGTGGTGGCCACCGGCAAGGACGCCGTGGCGTTTGAAGGTGCCGAGAAGCTGGTCGCCGAGCTTGAGGCCAAGGGCCTTGAGGTTATTTACGATGACCGCAAGAAGGTGTCTCCGGGCGTCAAGTTCAAGGATGCCGAGCTGATCGGCGTGCCGCTGGTCGCCGTGGTCGGCCGCGATTACGTCAACGACGGCACCATCGAACTGCGCGACCGCAACGGCGAAAACAAGGTCGCCGTGCCCGCCGCCGAAGCCGCCGACGCGCTCGCCGAGCGCTTCGCCGCCCTCAGCTGAGTCCCACTTACTCAGCCTCGGCGTTAATCGCATCAAGCGCCATTCTGTCCAGTCGCAGAATGGCGCTTTGTTGTGGATAACCGAAACTTATCCACATTCTTAAAATTTCAACTGCGTCACAGTATCCACATTTGCCAGTTGCCCTTGTGCGCTTCAAACGTCATGCCTCACAGTGGAGGTACCGCTGGGGCGTGCAAGCCGGCAATGAAGCCGGAGACAGGCTCCGGCGGTCCACATCCAAACAACAGGCCAGCAGGCCGAGGAAAGGACCGATCATGGCAAATCAACAAGCAGCAGTGACCGTCACCGGCTTTGTGGCCGGTGATCCGACACTAGGCGGAACTGAGAGTTTCCGCGTGCTGACATTCCGTATGGGCAGCACCCGCAGTCGACTCAACCCGACTACCAGACAATGGGAGGATTACGGAACCGCATGGGTGGGCGTCAAAGCGTTCCGTGCTTTGGCCGTGAACGCCGCCAGTTCGGTTCGCCGCGGTGACCGCATCATTGTGGTCGGCTCACTCATCACCGAGCAGTGGACCAATGAGCAAGGCGAACCGCGCAGTAGAACCGTTCTCGAAGCCACCAACATTGGGCATGACCTGACCTTCGGCACCACGTCGCTGATCAAGCCACAGCGTGCCGGTAATGGGAACGGAGGCAATGGTGGCAACGGTAACGGCAATGCCAACGGTGCCGTCGAAGGTATGGATGGCGGAAACGGGCAACGAGCATCGTCGCCGTACGTTAGGCCAACGCAATATGGCGCGGGCGGTGCCGCATCCGGTGTGGGTATTGACCCGTATGCGACCTCGTCGGAATCTGGCCCCGTCGAATTTGGGGTCACCTCCGATTCCGGCCAATCGCCGTCGCCATCAACCGAGTCCGCGGCCGTGGCCGATGCCGTCATGTCGCAACCGGACGCCGACACCAATCAACCACAGCCCGTGGCCCAACAAACCTACGTCGACGGTTTCGCCGAATCTTCCAATCCCAGTGATTCCGAATTCTGAGTGCCAACCATACATCATGAAAAACCGCTGTGTTCGCCTGTAATCGAGGCAAACACAGCGGTTTTCCTTTACATAACGGGGATTACCAAATACGCACACGGTCCTTGGGCGCGAGCCACATGGCGTCGCCTTCGGTCACGCCAAAGGCATCGTAGAAGAGGTCCACGTTGCTGGCGATGCCGTTGGTGCGGAATTCGGCCGGAGAATGCGGGTCGATCTGCAGGTACTGTTCGGCCAGCTCGTCGCGGTTCTTGGTGCGCCAGATGGAGGCGTAGCTCAGGAAGAAGCGCTGCAGGCCGGTGAATCCGTCCATTTCGGGGGCGGTATCGAGCAGTGCCTTGATGGCGGCGGGGGAGCCGTCTTCTTTGGCGTCGGACTTACCTGCCGCCTTGCCGAGCGCGAATGCATACGCCTTGAGCGCGATGTTCACGCCGCCCAAATCGCCGATGTTCTCGCCGATGGTCAGCGCGCCGTTCACGTGCGGTGCCTTATCAGGCTCGTCAGCGTACTTCTCGGCCAGCTGCAGCGGCACAAAGCTGTTGTACTGGGCGATCAATGCGCCGGTACGGGCCTCGAAGTTCTTGCGATCCTCGTCGGTCCACCAGTTGTTGAGCTTGCCGTCGCCGTCGTACTGCGAACCCTGATCGTCGAAGCCATGGCCGATCTCGTGTCCGATCACTGCGCCGATACCGCCATAATTCGCCGCATCCTCGGCCTTCGGGTCGAAGAACGGGGGCTGCAGAATCGCGGCCGGGAACACGATGACGTTCATGCTCGGCTCGTAGTAGGCGTTCACCGTCTGCGGATTCATCAGCCATTCGTCCTTGTCGACCGCCTTGCCGACCTTGGCCAGCTGGTAGCCGGTCTCGTACAGGTTCGCGGCCTTGGCGTTCTCGGCGGGCAGCGCATCCGCGGAGACACTCAGTGCCGAGTAATCGCGCCAGTGGTTGGTGTAGCCGATCTTTGGCGTGAACTTGGAGATCTTCTCCAGAGCCTTGGCCTTGGTGTCTTCGCCCAGCCAATCGGAATTGGCGATGGACACGCGGTAGGCGTCAATCAGATTGGCGACCAGCTCTTCCATGCGGCGCTTCGAGCTTTCGGGGAAGTGCAGGCGCACGTATTCGCGGCCCACATCTTCACCACAAATGCCGTTGACCAGGCTCACCGCGCGCTTCCAACGATCGCGCTGCTTCTTGGCACCGGAGAGCACCTTGCCGTAGAAGTCAAAGTTGGTGGTGTCGAAGTCGCGAGACAGGGAGGAGGCGAAGCCCAGAATCATGTGAACACGGGCCCACAGCTTAAGGTCGGCCAGATCGGCCTCGGCCCAGAACGCATCAAGACCAGTGAGGAAGCTCGGCTCGTGCACAATGACGCGCGCGAACACAGACTTGAAATCAATCGGCTGAGCCTTGGCGGCTTCGGTGGCGTCATAAGCGGTCTGCCAAGCGTCGATCCAAGAACCGAGATCGAAGTTTTTCAGCGTGGCGGCCAGATCGGCGTAATCGGTGGGGTTGTAGGTCTTCACCGAGTCGCGCGTGGCCACATTGTCCCAATGGTTGGCGGCGATCTTGGTTTCCACGGCAAGGAAGTGGCGGGCCATGCCGAGCGCGGCTTCGCTGGGAACCGTGGCGGGAGCATTGCTCTCGTCATCGCCGGTGTTGGCCGGCAGTTCATCGCCACCGTTGGATTCGGCGGCGGGCGCGTACCCGGCGTTCACCAGCTGGGTGGCGACCATCGCCACGTATGCTTCGCGCACGGGGACGTAGTGGTCCTCACGATAGTAGGCTTCGTCCGGCAGGCAAAGGCCGGCCTGCTCAAGGTGGGCGATATTGCGGTCCGGGTCGCCGGGGTCGCCGTAAACGGCCAAGCCGAACAGGTCGGGGCCGCCGGCTGGGTTGATGGTGCCGAGCACGCGCGTGAGAGCGGCCTTGTCGATGGCGGAATCGATGAGGTCAAGCTCATCGCGGATCGGGTCAAGGCCGGCGGCCTCTATGGCGTCGGTGTTGAGGAATGAGCGGTACAGGGCCTCAGACTTGACAGCCGGGCAGTCGTCGGCGTCGAGGATGTCGCGTACTTGGTTTTCGGCGTCTTCGGCAAGCTTGTCGAAGGAGCCGTAGCGCGAACGATCGTCGGGCAATCGGTAGGTGTCGATCCATGGGCCATTCACGTAGCGGAACAGGTCGTTGGTCGGCTTGATGACGGAGGAGAACGATGCCGGGTCGATGCCCGACGTCAGCGTTTCGGTTTCGTTGGTCATGGCCCTAAGCCTAATCGCGGCGGGGGAGAAGCGTTGATGGTGCAGATATTGCGTTATGGGCATTGCGCTGTCAGTGAACTAGACAGATTGCCTAATTGTGGTGATGGTTCAAATTAGACAACTTGTCTATCATAGTATGTGGAATCTGAACATGGACCTTGAGCTAAGGAGTTACGATGAGCAATCCGAACGAGGACCAGTGGAATGGCCAGACGGGCCAGCCCAACCAGAGCCAGCCGAACCAGCCGAATCCGGCGGGTCAACCGGGCCAACCGCAGTATGGTGCGTATGACAGCAATCATGGCGGCCAATATCCTCCGCAAGGTGCGCCGGGAGCGCAAGACACTCAGAATCAGCATGCGCAGAACGGCCAGCCACAAGGCGAACCGAACCAGAACCCGTACTACGGCCCGTACGCCTACAATCCGAACTATGGCCCGAACGGCCAGCCGGCATGGGGGCCGGACGGTCGGCGGTATCAGGCGGACGGCCAATCGAATAGCCAAGCGGACGGGCAGCCGAATGGTCCATGGGGCGATCAAAGTCAACCCGGCTGGCAGCAGACCAACTGGTATGTCGGCAATTTCAGTCCATTCCGCCTGATCGAGGAATGGCTGCCGGAAAAAGCCAAGACCAAGATTCGCATCATTTACGGCGTGGTGGGCGTGGCCGCCATCGCCTTGGGCGCTGCGCTGTTGCTGGTGCCGAACAAGACGCTGGCTTTGGCCGCATTGTTGCTCGGCGTGTATTTCGTGATTTCCGGCGTGGTGCGCATCGTCAGCGCTCTCGTGGAGCCGGGTCTGCCGGGCGGCTGGCGTGTGCTGGACGTGTTCGTCGGCATTCTGCTGACCTTTGGCGGCGTGGTGGTTGTGCGCAACTACGGCATGACCGGTCAGACGCTGGCATTACTCATTACTTTGATGGTCGGTTTCGGATGGATTATGGAAGGCGTGCTGTCGCTGGTTGAATCGTGGCGTATCCCGCATTCCGGCTGGGCCATCGCCTATGCCATCATCTCGATTATCGCCGGCTTCGTGGTGCTGATGAGCCCGCTGAGCTCCGCCGTATTCATGATTATCTTCGGCGGATGCGCCATGGTGGTGATGGGGATTACTTCAGTGATTCGCGCGTTCACTTTCGGCAAGCGTCGCAAGTAATCTCACGCTTCATGCAACCAGTCCCCAGACAATCAATCCAAAGCGCCCGTGCAGGCTATGTGCTGCCGGGCGCTTTTTCTCGGCCTTGGCCATTAATGGGCTGCGAGTGGATTTCAGGTAGGCTTCTGGCGGTTGACCTCGGGCTGGTCTAGAGTTGAGAACAAGTCTCAACAAGGTAGAAAGAATCTCATGATCGAACTGAAAACCCCTCGTGAAATCGAGGAAATGAAGCCGGCTGGTCGTTTTGTCGGCGGCATTCTGAAGGAACTGCAGGAGACCACCAAAGTTGGTACCAACCTGCTCGAAATCGACGAGTTCGTCCACAAGAAGATCGTGGACCGCAAGGGCGCCGAATCCTGCTATGTTGACTACGCTCCTGACTTCGGCACCGGCCCGTTCGCCCACTACATCTGCACCTCCGTCAACGACGCCGTGCTGCACGGCGTGCCGTACGACTACAGCCTGAAGGACGGCGACCTCGTCTCCCTCGATCTCGCCATCTCTGTGGACGGCTGGGTGGCCGATTCCGCCGTCAGCTTCGTGGTCGGCAAAGACCCGGACCCCGAAGACCTGCGCATCATCAAGTGCACTGAGGAAGCGCTCGCCGCCGCCATCGACGTGGCCAAGCCCGGCAACCGTCTCGGCGACATCTCCAACACCATCGGCGACGTCGCGCGCGAATACGGCTACCCGATCAACCTCGAGTTCGGCGGTCACGGCGTGGGCCACATCATGCACGGCGACCCGCACGTGCCGAACGACGGCCGCGCCCACCACGGCTACAAGCTGCGCGAAGGCCTGGTCATCGCCATCGAACCGTGGTTCCTCAAGACCACCGACGAGATCTTCCAGGATCCGAAGGACGGCTGGACCCTGCGTGCCTCCGACGGCTCGCGCGGCGCCCACTCCGAGCACACCATCGCCATCACCGAGAACGGCCCGATCGTCTTCACCGATCGCACCAACCTCTGATCGGCGTTTGGCGTATGGTAGGTGCCTGATTGGCCTGTGATGGGCGATCAGCGTCTCATTAGCCGTCCGTCTGTTCGCGGTTTTCCCGCGAATTCGAGACGTAACAAGCCGAAGTGCGTTTGCTTTGATAGCATGAGCGCACTTCGGCTTTCGTGTATCGACCGGCATTCGCCAGCGGTAACACAGAAGACATAGAGTACCGAACACTAGTGTTCGCGAACGCGTGAACGTTAATGTTTGGGGTAAGTGGTTCATGAAGAGGAAGGTGCGCGAATGGCAACGGCACAACTTGATGTCGATTCGAACAAGTTCAACCTGCCCGTGGTTAAGGCTAGTGCAGGGCCGGATGGCATCGTCGTTTCCAAACTGCGCAACGATGGCTGGGTAACGCTTGATCCCGGATTCCTCACCACCGCGCAGTGCGAATCGAAAATCACCTACATCGACGGCAAGCATTCGATTTTGCGCTACTGCGGTTACCCCATCGAGCAACTGTGCGAGAACTCCGATTTTCTGGAGGTGGCGTGGCTGCTGCGCCACGGCGAGCTGCCGAGCAGGGCTGAGTATGAGCAGTTCTGTGCGGACATCAATCACAAGACGATGGTTGGCGAAGACTTCCGTACCTTCATGGGTTCGTTCCCGCGCTCCGCTCACCCGATGAGCGTGCTTGCCTCCGCCATCAATGCGCTGGCCACGTTCTACCCGGACACCACCGATATTTCTGACAACGACCAGCTTGATGAGGCCGCCAAGATCATCATGGCCAAGGCCCGTACGATTGTGTCGTACATCTTCCGCCGTCGTCGCGATGAGCCGATGCTGTACCCCGATTACGCGCGCGGCTATGTGGACGACTTCCTGCGCATGTGCTTCGCTGTGCCGTACGAGCCGTTTGAATCCGACCCGCTGTATGTGCATGCTTTGGGTCGTTTGTTGATTATTCATGCCGACCATGAGCAGAACTGCTCGACCTCGGTGGTGCGTATCGCCGGTTCCGCCCACGCCAACCTGTATTCGGCGGTGGCCGCTGGCGTCAATGCGCTGTCCGGTCCGTTGCATGGTGGTGCGAATGAGGCCGTACTGCGCCAATTGAAGGCGATTCGTGATTCCGGCAAGTCTGTGGCCGAGTTCGTGCGTGATGCCAAGGAGAATGGCCAGAAGATTTCCGGCCTTGGCCACCGTGTATACAAGTCGTATGATCCGCGCGCGGCGATTGCCAGGAAGTATCTGGAAAAGATCATGGAGCGCGAAGATACGCAGAAGCTGCCGTCTGACGAGCGCGCGCTGTTCGCCGTGGCCACCGAGCTTGAAGATATTGCGCTGAATGACGAATATTTCGTATCGCGCAACTTGTATCCGAACGTCGACTTCTACACGGGCTTGATTTATCGGGCGATCGGCTTCGATCCGGCCATGTTCACCACGCTGTTCGCGCTGGGCCGCATTCCCGGTTGGATTGCGCAGTACCGTGAGATGTTGGCCGACCCGAATACCAAGATCGGCCGCCCACGCCAGGTCTACACCGGTCCGGTCGAGCGCGATTTCGTGCCGATGGACGAGCGGTGATTGTTGGTTTGAGAAAGCGCTTCGCTGGAGATTCCAGTGAGGCGCTTTCTATATGTACAGCGCAAACCAGCTATGCTGCGACGGCTGCATAAGAACTAGCAGGGCTAGTTCTGAAATTGAAATAATGTGTGCGGTATCGAGGCGCACCGAGGGAAGGCGTACGAAGGTACGTCGACCGAGGGGCAACGAAGATAACGCTCCATTATTTCAATTTCAGTTCTTGTGCAGCTTGGCGTTGAGCTCAATTCCCACCTTGCGGTAGCGGGCTTCGATGCGGCCGTTCACCGAGTTGCGGATAAACAGAATGTTGTCTTTGCCGGAGAGCTCAGCACCCTTGACCACTTCCAGCGGTTCGCCAGCGGCGGCCTTGGCCTTGTCCCAGATGGTGATCTTAGTGCCGGCGGTGATGTACAGACCGGCTTCGACGGTGCAGTTATCGCCCAGAGAGATGCCGATACCGGCGTTGGCGCCGAGCAGCGAGTGCTCGCCGATGGAATTGCGCAGCTTGCCGCCACCGGACAAGGTGCCCATGATGGAGGCACCGCCGCCGATGTCGGAACCGTCACCCACGACCACGCCTTGCGAAACACGGCCTTCGACCATGGAGACGCCGAGCGTGCCGGCATTGAAGTTCACGAATCCGGCGTGCATCACGGTGGTGCCGGAAGACAAGTAAGCGCCGAGGCGCACGCGGTCGGCGTCGCCGAGGCGCACGCCGGTGGGCACTACGTAATCGATCATGCGCGGGAACTTATCCACACCGAACACGTTGACAGTGGCGGCAGGAGCTGCGGCAGGCAGTCCGGCCTGGGAGGCGAAAGCGAGAGCGGCTTCGGTGGAGGCGCGTTCGACGTCGGCCTTGCGCAGCGTGAAGTCTTCAACGGCGAAGGGGCCGTAGTTGGTCCACACCACATTGGCGAGCTGGGCGAAGATGCCGTCGAGGTTCAGCGTGTTCGGCTTGGCCATGCGCATGCTCATCAAATGGAGCTTCAGGTAAGCGTCCGCGGCATTACTGATCGGCTCGTCCAACTGGCTGACGACGAATACCGGCACGCGGCGAATGCCACGGGCGTCGGCCTCATCGTGAGCCAAAGTACCGAAATTGTGGTTCGGGCGATCGGACTCGGCCGGTGCCTCACCGAGATTCAGTTCGGGGTACCAGACGTCCAGGGTGGTGCCGGCGGCGTCTACGCTGGCCAGACCCCAGCCCCATGCGGTACGCTCTTCGCTCATAGTTGCTCCTTATTGTTGTACGCGCTAGTGCACGCTTGTGGACGCGCGATGCGATTAATGATTCCCACCTTAGCCTTATGTGCGCCTAGGTGAGGGACGATGCCCGCGAAATGGCTTGAAATCGTATTTCCCGGTAAAAAATTACCGAGTGTGATTGGCGATGGGATGATAGGTTCTCCGGTGAAATTCGCTGGTGAACAACTCGACAAGGAGGTGTGCGATGTGATGTTGCATCATTCGGGAGCATAGGCTGTGGCCATGCGACGCCCGGCATCATAGAGTTTGCGCTTGAGCGAATCGGGCTCAAGAATCACTACGCGGCCATCCCAGGAATACTGCAATGCCCACCAGAACACAGCGCGTTCGGGAGCATCGACGATGACTTCGAACTGTGTGCCGTCCGGTGAATGTTTGATTTGAGGGTCGTCGAACCATTCGAACACGTTGTTGAGCATGGATTCGTCTCGTACGGCCATGCGGATGCGAATCGGGGCATCGGCTACGGGGTATGGACGGTGGCGCATGAAGTTCACTGCGTCAAAATCAGCTGGTGCTGGTTTTTCCAGTGGCACTGTGCCGTTCCTGCCTTTGGCGCTGACGTTGGCGATTCGGTTGACCACGAAAATGCGGAGGTTGTCTTCGCCATGCAGGTGGCAGATGAGGTAATAGCGTCCGTTCTTGTACACCATCTGGTAAGGGTCGGCGGTGTAGGTAATTCGGCCTGCACCCGTACGGCTTTTATGCGGTATCAAGGTGCCATCCGGTCCGTAATCACGGTATTGGAAGGTTACGCCGTGGCCTTCTTCGATGGCTTGATTCAGCTGGTCGATAGTGGATAGGAACTCACCGTTGATATGCGTGTAGGTGGCCACATGGTCCAGGTAGCCTACTGCCTGCCCGGCGGCGCCTGCGAGCTCGCGGATTTTACCGATGAGGTCGTCCATGGTGTCGAGGCTGATGCGAGATAGGGTAAGACTGTCTAGTAGCAGTCGCATTTCGGCAGTGGACAGGAATGCATCAAGATACCAGCCGGGTTGTGGATTCTTGCATTCGATGCCGGCAAGGTCGCTTTCGGTGAGATGCCCGATATGTCTGCCGAGAAATTCCGTGGAGGTCAGCTTTTTGAGCTGGTTTCGTATGGTCTTCTCGGTCGGCAGCTCGCTTGGATCTTCCAGCTGGTGTTTACGGGCAAGCTCATCGAGTATTTGCCGCACGGTCAGGCCATGCCCAAAGTAACTGTGACGCCACAGCACCTCGAAGATTTCGAGGGTGGTGTTCCCTGCATAGGATTTGCGTTGCGCCGGCTTGTCTGCATCCATACATTAAGGCTACCGCGCGCTTCGTCTAGGATGGAAACGTTGGGTTGAAATACATTCGCTGGAAAGGAGGCTCGCCCATGAGCAAAGGGTATGGTGTGTTTGGCCATGTTCCCGATAATGCGGATGACGATGGCCTCCTGCCTTATGAGGATGATGATTCCGGCGTTTCCTGGGGCCATGCGTTGCGTCGTCGCAATCCTTGGAAAAGAGGAGACGACGAAGATGCCGATTACGACGACGGTCGGTATGACATAGATGACACTGATGACACTAATGGGGGCAGGGGCATCTATGCCGGTAAAAGCGGCGGAGTAGGCGGCATTTCTGGTGAGACGGGTGGAATACTTGGTAGCTCAGGCGCGGCCGGCAGCAGAGACGTAACGTTTGGTGGAACGGACAGTTTGTCCGCCGCCGATGCGGTGATGCCCTATCGTTTCAGGCAAGGACGTTCCGTATGGTTCGACGATGAGGACGAAGGCCATTTCGCCGGGTCTGCGAAGCGTGCCGAAGCCCATGCCGTCCCTATCCTTGCGTTACGCAACGATGTGGAATCGTCATCGTCGAATGCCGTGCTCGCTCGTGCCCGTAGCATTGCGCGCAAAGCGGCCACCATGGTTATCAATCCGGTATACAGCGAAAATCATCGAACCGGGTATGCCGAGCTTGACGGTATTCTACGTGGCACCACCAGCCCATCGAGTAGGTATCGTACCAGCGTGCAATTCGACCTCGATACGGGAGAAGCCGTCGGTGGCAAGTGCTCATGCCCGGCTTACGGCCGTGGCTATGGCATGTGCAAGCACATGATTGCGCTCGCCTTCATATTCTGCGATGATCCGCAGCGTTTTGAAGGCTACCGTGCCGGGGCCGCACGACCGTCTCGGACGCTGATTGACTATATGGAGCACGCCGATAGGCAAGACGCTCAAGCCAAAATTCGTCGTCGCAATGCGGTTATGCGTCGGTTTGATGCCACGCAAGGGAAAAACGGTGCAAATGCTCGGCGTACAAAAAGCGGATACGGCTCTCGTGCCGGCACCCGAGGCGGCGGGTATCAGGGTGACAGCGAGACTGTGGGCTTGGGGCAGGTGCAGCTTGTCCCGATATTGAGTTTCATCGACGGCGTGTGGAGCGTGGAGTTCAAGATCGGCTCGGCTTCCAATGGGTCCAGCTATGTGCTGAAATCGATTCCGCAATTTGTGCTTGCCATGGCGAACGGCGACTATGCGGATTATGGGCAGAAGCTTGCCTTTATTCATACGCCGGATATGCTCGATGATGATTCGCGCCCCCTGCTGGACGTCCTTGATGATGCGATGGCCGTGCGTCGTGCGGCCGAGCAGCAGGACAGGTATTACGGGCATATCGCCATCGACCGTCATCTGACGCTTTCAGCACCGGAAGTGGCCCGGTTGCTGTCCGTACGTGAGGGCAGAGGCGCACAGCTCGTGCTGAACACATGGTTCTCCGGGCAGCCTGCATCGGTGCCAGTTGATGGTGGCGAGCCAGATTTTCTCATGCGCATTGCGCGGCGTGATTTCAATACGTATGGTCCGGATGCCGGATACCTGCTTACCGGAGTGCCAGCGGTGGAAACCGTGATTGACGGCGGCAAGAATGTATGGCTGTTGCTCGCCTCCACTAATCCGGCCGGTGCGGTATCCGCCATGGTGGCGGGCTCTCAGCGTAAAAGCGCAGCAGGATGCCGATTCGTCCGTTGCCCGAAACGATTGATTCCGTTGCGAGGACTATTGGGAGACCTGTTTGAACCCGATGGCGAGGGACAGGTCATTGCCGGCGATGACATCGCCCTATTCGCACGCACGCTATTGCCTCAGCTGGTTGGTGCCGGACTGTTGGAGGCCAGTGAGATTCCTCGCGAGCTGGCTGAATTAAGTCCTACGGAATGCAGCCTCCAGTTTTATCTGGATCGTGATGAGCATGGTGTGCAATGCGAGGTCAAGGCACGCTACGGCGATGCCATTGTCCCGTTGCTACCCGATGGCCCGACGGTGCATGCTGAGGGCGAGCGTTCCATCCCCTTGTCTCGGGGCGTGATTGGGCGTGATTTCGACGCTGAGCATCTTGCGATTGATGTAGTGCGTGAATTCTTTACCATGCCTGACCAGCGCAAGCGCGTTGCGGCCGCCACTCATCAGACGGTGAATGGGTTCCGAACGCCGGCCGCGCGAAAGGCCACCAAAAAATTCGTGTCTGATGCGGCCACTATCGATCGCGATGACACCACGCAGATCGTTCGTCTCTTTGACGAGGGATTGCCGGCACTAAAGGAAGTGGGGGAGGTCTTCACCACACCGGCTTTTGACCGGCTGATCGCGCCCAAGCCACCAAGCGTCAAAGTCGGATTGTCCATCAAAGGCAACTTGGTGGAGATATCACCCCTCGCTGATGAAGTGCCGCCGGACGAAGTGGGTGCCTTGCTATCTTCGTACCGTCGGCGTCAACGATTCCATCAGTTGAAGGACGGCACGCTTGTCAAACTCAGCGGCGCGAATCTCAGCACGTTGGACCGATTGGCCAGCGACCTCGATCTGAGCGAGCAGCAGCTCAACTCCGGACTGATCGAGTTGCCGGGCGGTCGAGCATTCCTACTGGATGGTGAGCTGCCGGATGACGGCTCCGATGTAGTCAAGGACGCTTCGTTCACCGAATACATCGACGATCTCAAGATCATCGACCCTAAGTCGTATGAAGTGCCGGATAGTCTCAAGCATATTCTGCGCCCTTATCAGGTCGAAGGCTTTCAATGGCTGAACACGTTGTGCGACAAGGGTTTTGGCGGCATTCTGGCCGATGAGATGGGCTTGGGTAAATCCGTGCAGCTTATCGCGTTGCTCCTGTCTCGATATCAGCGGAATACCGGCGAGATGGGCGACGGCAGCCTTGGCCCATCGCTGATCGTGTGCCCGGCGTCCTTGGTGTACAACTGGGGTGCCGAATTCACCAAGTTCGCCCCGAGCTTCAATGCCGTGGTGGTGGCCGGTACCAAAGCCGAGCGCCGTACCGCCATCGGCCGTGCGTTCCGGGCGGATGAACCCACCGTGCTCATCACCTCATACGACCTGCTGCGCCGAGATGTCGATGATTACACCGCCAATGAGCAACGTTTCAATGTCATGGCATTGGATGAAGCCCAGTACATCAAGAATCACACCACGAAAATAGCCAAAGCGGTCAAGGCCGTGGCCGCCGACCATCGTTTCGCCTTGACTGGCACGCCGATCGAAAACCGACTCTCCGAACTATGGAGCATTTTCGACTTCCTGATGCCGGGGCTGCTCGGCTCATATAAGCGATTCCATGAGCGTTATGAGTTGCCCATCTCCAATGCCCGGGCCGCGGATGGCAGCACGGCTGAAGGTCGGGCCGCCGCACAAGTCAATCCTGAGGCCGCTCGGGTATCTCGCCAATTGCAGTCGTTGGTGGGCGTGTTCATCAAGCGCAGGCTGAAGTCCCAGGTGTTGACCGATTTGCCGGACAAGCTAGAGACCACGCTGACCGTGCGGCTTGCCGGCGAACAGCGCAAACTGTATGCGGCTCACGAGCAGCGGCTCAGAATGCAGCTCGAACACAGCGAAGAAGCCGATTTCAACACGTCGAAGATTCGCATCCTCGCCGAGTTGACCAAGTTGCGCCAGATCTGCTGCGATCCGAGGCTGCTGTACGCCGATGCCAAGGATCAATCGGCCAAGCTTGCCGCCATCACCGAACTGGTGGAAACCTGTGTGAACGAAGGCAAGAAGGCGCTGATCTTCTCCCAGTTCACCAGCTTCCTTGATCTGATCGCCGAACGTTTCGACGCGCAAGGCCTGCGCTACTACACCATCACCGGCTCCACGCCCAAGAAGAAGCGTCTCGAACTCGTCGACCAGTTCAATGCGGACGATACGCCTGCCTTCCTGATTTCCCTGAAGGCCGGCAACACCGGACTGAACCTGACCGGTGCCAGCGTGGTCATCCACGCCGACCCATGGTGGAACGCCGCCGCACAGGATCAGGCCACCGACCGAGCACATCGTATCGGCCAGACCGAAGACGTCAACGTGTATCAGGTGGTGGCCAAGGACACCATCGAAGAACGTATCTTGGAGCTTCAGCATACTAAGAGCGAGCTCGCCCGCCAGTTCACCGACGCTTCCTTGCTTGCCGACGAAGCCGGCACCGGCGCCAGCGCCCTCACCGAAGCCCCCGCCTCCATCGCCACCCTCACCAAGGACGATCTCCTCAATCTGCTGGGGTGACAGAGCTTCTTTGTGCACTCCCCATCCCGATTAAGAACATGTGTATTCATGGGTTTGCGGATGTGTAGGTGAATGGTGAAAGTGTTTTTCGATATTTTTATATCGATATTCGATATATTATGATGGTGGCATACGGTGCAGTGCAGGTTCATCCATTGATATTGATATTGGATTAAGGAGCATAGCCATGAACGCTGGTATCGCATTCATTTCTCGTAAATCTCGCAAAACAGACGTCGCTTGGCGCTATGCCATTGCCGTGGTGCTTGTCGTGTGTTGTATTGGGCTCGCATATGTGGAGATTGTTGTGGCGCCGTGGTTTATCAATGAGGTGGTGTCTATGTTTCCGGAGACCACGTTGCTTAAAGAACCGTCCATGTTCTGGGAATGGGCGATTCTGCTCGCCGTTCAGGCGACTTTGCTGTGCACGGCGGCCAAATTGGTGGTACCGGAGCGTCTGTTGGCTCAAGCAGCTGGACTGCTGGATATGATTCGTATCGTCGCGCTTATCGTCGTGTTTTCGGTAACCACTACCGGTAACATCACAATCTGCCTCATGAATTTCGGAACTCCGGGCTTTGTATATGGCGTGGCCCTATGCAGCCTCGCTGCGATCATCGCCATCATCGTGCTGCTGAAACGGCGGCGCTACAGCACCTGCTCCATGCCGATGTGATATGGAGTGAGTCCCATGCGTTCGTAGAAGGCTTGGGCTTTGGGGTTGCAGGCCCAGACGTTGAGCGTTACGTTGTGGCAGCCGGATTGACGGGCGAAGTCGAGCACGTAGCGATACAAGGTGGAGCCTACATGGTGGCCGCGGGACCGCTCGTCAACGCATAGATCATCGATGTACAGGGTTTTGATATCGGTCAGGATATTGCTGTTGAGGTGCTGCTGGAACACGCAGAATGCGTAGCCAAGCACTTGGTCGGTGGCGGGGGAGTCGGCGTTATGTTCGGCGTCATTGCCGTCATTGGCAGATGGCGCAACCGCCACGAACACAGGGGTCTGATCGTTGGCCAGAATCGCCTTCAATTCCTCGTCCGTGTATTTCTTGACACCGCCTTTGAACAGATCCGGTCGGCCGGCATGATGCACTTCGAGCACCTGCCGCAGCAGTTCGTCGATCTGGGGAATATCGGCCGCCGTGGCCCTACGAATCGTCATGTCATCCATTGAACTCAGTCTAATCGGGCAGTCTCGACCGGCAGATGATTGTTGCCCGCGATAAGAGACACGGACGGGCAAGATGGGTGATCGTTCGTTCAGGCTCTCATTCTCGCCGCAACGTCACGGTAGTCTGGAGTGCGTGAATCGCAAGAAACAGCCAGTGGAGAAGTATGAGCGGGGTACCCGTTCGTACACGATGTCGCATATTCGTGGCAAAGACACCAAAATTGAGGTACTGGTACGCAGCTACCTGTTTCGCAAGGGGTTGCGATTCCGCAAGAACGACAAGCGTTACCCCGGACACCCGGATGTAGTACTGCCGAAATACCACGCCATCGTGTTTGTCAACGGCTGTTTCTGGCACATGCATGAAGGATGTTCCAAACATTCGATGCCGAAATCGAACGTGGAATTCTGGCAGGCGAAACTACTGCGCAATCACAATCGAGACATCGCGCAGCGAGCCGAACTGGAGGCCGCTGGCTGGCGTGTAATTACCGTATGGGAGTGCGAATTAACGAAAGCCGTGCGCGACGAACGCCTCGTACGGCTGTATGAGCAGATTGTTGAAGGAGATGCAGATTCAGCGGAATAATTTCAGCTCCCCTCTGGAGGGGAGCTGAAATCAGGATTCAAACGGGAACTTCAGGCCCCAACGGTCACGAATCGCATCCATCAGCTCCATGATGCGGATGGTGTCGGCGTGCGGCATCGCCTCGCATTCGATCTTGCCGTCCAGCAGCGCGTTGGCCGCATCGGCCACCTCATACTCATAACCGGTCAACTGCGGCGGCACCGCAATGCTGCGCACGGGCTTGTGGGCGTTGTCATAGATGTCGATGGACTCGGGATTGTTGATATTGGTGACCACCAGATAACCCTCGGTGCCCCACACATAGCCGCCGCGGTCGGAGGAAACCAGCATCGAACTGGTGGACACGGCCATCGTGCCGTCGCTGTAATACAACGTGGTGGAATTCTGCGCATCCACACCGGTTTCGGCGGGCACCATCGACGTATCGAAATGATCAAGTGTACGGCCATGGTCGGCGCCGACCGCCATATCCAGGAAGTTCAGCGGATACACGCCCACATCGAGCAGCGCGCCACCGGCACAGGCCGGATCGGTCATACGTGCCTTGCCGGACACCGGATAGCACAGGTTGGCGCTCGCCGCTTTCACCTCGCCGATCTCGCCGGACTCGATAACTTCGTTGATGAGCTTGCGGCTGGGCATGTAGCGCGTCCAGATGGCCTCCGTGCACAGCATGCCGGTTTCCTCGGCCACGGCCAGCGCCTCACGTGCCTGCCCGGCGTTCGCGGTGAACGACTTCTCCACCAGCACGTTCTTGCCGGCTTTCATACACAGGATCGCCTGTTCGGCGTGCAGACTGTGCGGGGTGGCGATATACACCAGATCCACATCCGGGTCCGCCACCAACTCCTCATACGATCCATAAGCCTTGTCAAAATGCCATTGGTCGGCAAAAGCCTGCGCGCGCGTAATATCACGGGCCGCTACCGCATACGGGTGAATCCATGAGGAATACAGTGAATCTTCAGCCATCTGGGTCAGGGTGCCGGCCATGGTGTGAGCTATGCGGCCCGCACCCAGAATCGCGACGTTGATTTTTTCGCCGCTGGCCTCGAACTCGGCGCGCTTGCCATTGAATCGACTCATTATTCCTCCTTGAATGCGGGTTGGTGCACTCAATCGACCTACAGTGATTATAGAAGAAGAAACCTTGTCCCGTGAGGCGGATAGAACCGAAATATGGAAAACGAAGCAGCGCAGCAGCCCCAATCTCCGGCCGCGTCTCCAGTCATGTCCCGCCGAGCGCGTGAGGCCAATCCCTTCCGTGCCATGGTATTCGGCGAACAAGCAGACAAGATGATCGCCCAAGGTACCAGCGTCATCAAATTAAGCCTTGGCGAGCCCGATTTCGGCGCGCCGCCCGCCGTACGCGACGCCATGCGCGAACAGTACGACGGCCGGGCCCTGCCGTACACCGCCGCCATGGGCCTACCTGAACTGCGTCAGGCCATCGCCGACTTCTACCGCGAGCGTCATGACCTTGACATCGACCCCAAGCGTATCTGCGTGACCGCCGGCGGTTCGGCCGCTCTGCTGTTGGCCACCGCGCTGACCGTGGACCCCGGTGACGATGTGATTGTGGCCGACCCCTCCTACCCATGCAACCGCGAACTTGTGCGGTCGTTTGAAGGCCGGGTCATCGATGTGCCGACCTCGGCCGCCACCCGCTTCCACCTGACCGCCGACCTGTGCAGCCAGTACTGGACGAGCAAGACCAAGGCCGTAATGATCACGTCGCCGTCCAACCCCACCGGCACCACCATCGACTTCAACGTATTGGACGAGGTGTGCAAGTTGGCCGCCAGCCGCGGCGCATGGCGCATCGTGGACGAAACCTACCTTGATTTGGCTGACCGGGAGCCGGACGGTACCGAAGTCAAGTCCGTACTGGCCTGCGACCCCGATGCCATCGTATGCAACAGCTTCTCCAAGTTCTTCGGCATGACCGGCTGGCGCCTCGGCTGGGCGATTCTGCCGGACGAGCCCACTGTGCTGGAAGCGGTTGACGATCTGGCCACCAACTACTACCTGTGCGCCCACACGCCCACGCAACATGCGGCGCTCGCCTGCTTCACGCCGGAAAGCTTGGCGGAATGCGAAGCTCGTCGTCAGGAATTGCTGGCCCGTCGCCGCATTGTGATTGACGGGCTCAAGCGCATCGGTTTGCCGGTTGAGGTGGAGCCGAATGGCGCGTTCTACGCCTACTTCGACATCTCCCGCACTGGTCTGGATGCCTGGACGTTCTGCGAACGCGCGCTGGATGAAGCCCATGTGGCTCTGACTCCTGGCCGCGACTTCGGCGCGGCCACGGCGGATACGCATGTGCGCCTGAGCTATGCCGCCTCACGTGAGGCCCTGACCGAGGGGCTGGAACGTCTCGGAACGTTCGTCGAATCGCTGTGAACGGCGCGGCAGCCGGTGTGATTGTTGTACAGTAGTCGAGTTTGTGTGATGTTCGGCTGGCCTCACGGTGTTGGTTGCCGGCCGAACGACTCGCCATGGTGGCGCACGGCTGGCTGATTGCGATGGTCGGCCCGTTGTTCGGCCATCACGGGTTAGGTAAGGTCAGGAATAGGAATCATGGTCAATCTGCGTTCGCATACCACGCGACTTGGTGTGCTTGATATCGGTTCGAACACTATCCACATGCTTATCGTCGACGCCGCCCCCGGCGCTCGCCCTGACCCCGAGGCCAGCACCAAATCCACAGTGCGCCTGATGAAGTATTTAAAGGACGACGGCTCAATCAAGAAGTCCGGCATCGAGGCGATTCTGGAAGCCGTGTCCCAGTGCATGCGGCTGGCCGAGGAATACGAAATCACCCAGCTGCTGGTTATGGCCACCTCCGCCCTGCGCGAGGCGCCGAACGGCAACAAAGTGATTCACAAGATCGAGGAACTGATTGGTCAGGGCGTCACTGTGCTGTCTGGCACGGATGAGGCTCGCCTGACCTTCCTGGCCGCCCGCCGTTGGTATGGTTGGGATGCCGGCCGACTGCTGGTGCTGGACATCGGCGGCGGTTCGCTCGAAGTGGCGATGGGCTCCGACGAAGAGCCGACCGTAGCGCTTTCCGCCCCGGCTGGCGCGGGCCGCGTCACCACTGAATTTCTGCCTTCCGGCATGGCCACGCCCGACGAGTTGGAAGACGTGCGTAAGAACGTGCGCAAGATTCTGGAGCCGATGGTCAAGGTTTTCCCGCAATCCAAGCACCCGAATCATGCAGTTGGCACCTCCAAGACCTTCCGCTCGCTGGCTCGCCTGTGCGGTGCGGTGATGCGTGCGCCGGGCCGCGAAGATTCATGGATTATGACTCGTGAGCAGTTGGAAGACTGGATTCCTCGTTTGGCGGCGATCGCGCCTGAGCAGCGCGTGGCTTTGCCCGGCATCACGCCTGAACGCACGATGCAGATTGTGGGCGGCGGCGTGGTGGCCGACGAGATCATGAAGGCCCTGAATATTCAGGAAGTCGAGATCTGCCCGTGGGCGCTGCGTGAAGGCGCGATTTTGCGCTGGCTCGACCAATTCGGCCGCACCCGCCTCGGTTTCTAGTCCTATTGAGGGGAATCACCCAACCGCCACGGTAGCCAACAATGCCGCATGATCAGAGCCCTCGACTTTGACCACCTTGCATTGTCCGGCCTTCATGCCCTGATCAAGCACCACGTGGTCAATACCGGCGAACATTGGCACAGCCGCACGGTTCGTGGGCCATGAGAACGTAAACCCATGTCCGGATTCACGTGCGGCATCCACGAACCGGTCGCCAAGAAAATCACGGAATGGCGTGTGATCGTAAGTGGCGTTGAAATCGCCCATGAAAATATACCGTGTATCCGTATGCTCGCGCATCAGACCCAACTCATCCAGCGATCGCTTCCACTGCCGCCAGTAGCCGGGTACGGGAGCGGTGGTGTGCACGGATACGAATCGAATCTGCTGGCCACCCATATCCACCGTGCCGCCGGGCATGAATGAGGCGCTGGAATTCACGTCATCGTCGGTCGGGTCGGCAAGTGGCGTGGCCGACCAGAGGCCGTTACCGAATACGCCGTCAGACGATGAGACCTGCGCATACGGCAGATAATGCTCAATACCAGCCTCATTGAGTTTTTTGACGAAATCCTCGGTGGTCTCCTGCAAAGCAAGCACTTCGACGCGCTGATCGCGAACCAGCTCGACGATGGCTTGCGGGTCGGCCTGCCCCTTATACACATTGAAGGTCATGACGCGCGCGTAGGCATCGCTGGTGTTGGGGGAGGCTGCGGCCACGGCGTTCTGCGCGGCTTGGGGGAGTGGATCGGTCGAGTAGAAGAACGGATATTGCCAATAGCCATTGCATGCGATTGCGGCGATGGCGATTAGTGCGGCAAGGATACGCCGCGACACGATGGCCAACAGCAGGGCAATCAAGCCAAGCAACGTGAACCATGGCGTTGCCGATACCACAATCGGCGCAAATGGCAGTTCCTGTAAATCGGCAGGCAGCGCGCGGGCGGCAGCGCCGGCAAGGGCAAGAAGCGCGAACATCGTGGCGAGAAAACCAAGCAGACGATGCCGTTTGTGTGGCTTCACGGCAGACTTGGATACTGGGCGTGCCGTGGCTCTGGCAGAGCGTGGCTTGGCAGCGGCGCGAGCTCGTACGCTTGCGCCTGTGGTAGTACTCCGTGCCTTTGCCATGCTGCCCTTTCCTCCGGCTTGTTTACTGTTACTTTGCTTTTCGTGCGATTTGCCACTGTACCGTGTACGGCTTGTCTTTCAGTGTCTTTTCGCCGTGCGCAAGAGCAGTTCGCACCAAACTGGCACGAAAGACCGGGCCATGACCTGATGTCGGGTTCCTCCATGTGGCTTGCTCAGGTTGCCGGATGGCTTGCGCAAGCTGCCACGCGAACATGATGCGACTGGGCGTGTGGCCGTGTACAATGAAACGTCGTTGCCCGAGTAGCTCAGTGGATAGAGCACCGCTCTCCTAAAGCGGGTGTCGTCGGTTCGAATCCGATCTCGGGCACTTGGCTTCGGAAACATGACGGTATCTCAGCCTCTATTCATCGGTGATGAGCCATGGGCATTAGGCATGTGTAAACGTATAGGTTCCACTATCCATCATCCCGTCGTGTGAAACTATGCAAAGACATGTGGGGCTTCACGGTTGTCGTGAGGGTCCATGGCTATCGAATACACGGAAGAGAAGCGGTTTACTGTTGAGCAGGTTGAGGCGCTGTTCAAGTCGGTTGGTTGGGAATCGGCGCAGTGGCCGGAACGGTTGTTCAAGGCATTGCAGCATTCGGATACGGTGATCAGCGCATGGGATGGCGGCCATTTGGTCGGCTTGGTTCGCGTGCTCGACGATACCGAAATGGTGGCCTATATGCATTGGGTGCTGGTAGATCCGGCATATCACGGGCAGCATATCGGCAGCCATCTCGTTGAACTGGTCAAGGCTAAGTATCGCGACTACTTCTTGCTGGAAGTCATGCCTGAGGAAAGCAAAAACGCACCGTTCTACCAGAAGCATGGCTTCCACCTGATGGACGATGGCCGCGCCATGCAAATCGTCAATCGCGGCTGACGGGCTGGCAGTGCGGACGGCGCAAGAGCGGCGGCATGCGCCAATCGTGGGCAACGTACGTAGTCGTTGACGGTTATCCCGTAGCAATGTTCACAATACGACCCCTTGTCCATACAGTGAAAATAACGGCTGACGTTCGACGTTGCTGCGCTATGACTAGAGACCATGAGTGAAGACAAACAGTATGACTTTTATGTGGCCGGTCCGTTCTTTGATCCTGAACAAACGGCAAGTATGGAACGTTTGGAAAAGATATTGGAAGACCATGGCAAGGTACTGTTCAAGCCGCGGTTTGTCAGCCAGATCGAAGAAGTAGGCCCTGAAGGATGCTTTGCGGACGATATCCATGGCATTAATGCTGCTAAAGCCGTGGTCGCCAATCTTATGGACGAGGACCCGGGCACGATGTTCGAAATCGGATATGCGCATGCGCTGGGAATCCCGGTGTACGGCTATTTCGAAAACCTTACGCCAATGGATCGTGTCAATCTGATGATTGCGCAAGCGGTCGAACTGGTGTTCGTCGGTCCTGATGATGTGGCGAAATACTTGGAAACCGGCGAACATACGGAAGTCGATTACATTCAGTTCTAAACAGCTCTAACAGGTTCTCTGCAAGCAGGGTTGGCGGCGTTCTCGTACATAGTCATGTACGGGAACGCCGCAGTGGTATAGGGGTATTCCAACAAGCGGCATAATGGAGTCGTGGGAAACCAGTCGGATACAAGTGAAGTGTCCGAATTTTGTAAGGAGTGCCGTTATGAATAGCCACAATCCCATGAATATTGCCGCCGACTTTGCCAAGGCCACGGGAGGAACCGCTCGCAAAGTTGTTGCTTTGACCGATAAAGGTCCGTTGAATGGCTTTAAGAAATTCCTGTCGCGCGGATCAATGATTGATATGGCGGTAGGTGTGGTGATGGGCTCTGCCGTTACCGCTGTGGTCAATTCCATCGTAGACAATCTCATCAGCCCATTAATCGGCATGATCGGCGGCGTACCGGATCTTTCCGGACTACTGACCATCACGTTCAACAACTCGACCGTTTCGTTTGGTGCGATTCTTAATGCGCTGATTAACTTCCTGCTTGTTGGCGTGGCGGTGTATTTCTGCGTGATTCTGCCGATTAATAAGCTTCGTGATCTCACTGCTGCCCAGGATGAGGCTGACGCTGAAGAACAGGGGCCTAGCGTTGAAGAGCAGACTCTCGCCACGTTGCAGGAGATTCGCGACGAGCTGAAAAAGGCCAATGACTCCGCCGAGTAATCTGCTGAATGTACGGTGCGACAGATTTACCTGGTTTGCCCGAAATAACGGATTGCCGGGGCCATTTGGTCTGGACAATCCATTGTTTCGCGGCGTGTTTTGTAGCATCCGTGGAGTTACATGGGGAGTATGACTGAAAACATCGCTGATAAGGCCATAAACGATACTCGTATCGTCAAGCAGTTCACCAATCCCGTCAAGGAGCCGATTGACAGCGACATCAACCTGTTCGATCTGCTCGATAACCGCGCCAAGCGCGATCCCGAAGGTGCCATGATCGAATACAAGGGCGATGATGGCACTTGGCACCCGTACAGCGCCCAAGTATTCCGTGACATGGTCATCGATCTGGCCAAGGGCCTGATCGGACTTGGCGTCAACAAGGGCGATTCAGTCGCCATCGTCTCGCACACCCGCTGGGAATGGACCGCGCTGGATATGGCGATCATGTCCATCGGCGCGCTCACCGTGCCGGTGTACGAGACCAACTCCGCCAGCCAGGTCAGCTGGATTTTCAACGATTCCAAAGTCACGCTCGCCATCGCCGAAGATGACGGGCAGCGTGACAAGATCGAATCCGTGCGCGATGAGGTGCCCACCCTGCGCAACGTGTTCGTAATCGAGGCCGGCGGTCTGAACGCCATCAAGACCTACGGCGAAAGCGTCACCGACGCCGAATTCTGGGAATACAAGGAAGCCTCCCACGGCGACGACCGCGCCACCATCGTCTACACATCCGGCTCTACAGGCACCCCGAAGGGCGTGGAACTGACCCACCGCAACTTCGCCTTCCTGGTGCTTTCCGCGCTGCAGTACATGCCTCGTGCCGGCGCATGGCCCAACCGCCGTCTGCTACTGTTCCTGCCCCTGAGCCATGTGTTCGCCCGATTTCTGGAATTCTTCAGTTTTGGCGGCACGATTTCGCTGGCCTTGAGCTCCAATATGAAGACGATGGTCAAGGACTTCGAGACCTTCGGCCCCACGCTGCTGCTTGCCGTGCCGCGTGTGTACGAGAAGGTCTACAATGCCGCCTCCCAGCGCGCCGGCACCGGATTCGCTGGCAAGATGTTCATGCGCGCCGCCGAGAACGCGCGCGAATGGTCCAAGGCCGAGCAGAAGGGTGAGCAGCTGCCGATTACCGGACGCATCGCCCACGCCTTCTACGAGCAGGTGGTGTACAAGAAGATTCGCACGATTTTCGGTCCGAACGCCGACTTCGCCATCACCGGCGGCGCTCCGATGGACTCCGAGCTTTCCCACTTCTTCAACGGCATCGGCATGCCGGTGCTGGAAGGCTACGGCATGACCGAAACCTGCGGCCCGGTGTGTGTGAGCTTGCCAGAGGACAACCGCATCGGCACCATCGGCATGCCGATGTGCGGTATCACTGCGGGCATCGCCGAGGACGGCGAGCTGGTGGTCAAAGGACCGCTGGTGTGCAAGGGCTACCACAACAACCCTGGGGTCACTGCCCAGCAGATCACTGATGGCTGGCTGCACACCGGCGATCTGGGCGATATCTCCGAAGATGGCTTCATCTCCATCACCGGCCGTAAGAAAGACCTCATCATCACCGCTGGTGGCAAGAATGTGTCGCCGGGTCTGCTTGAGGCTTCCGTGATGACCTCGCCTGTGGTCAACCAGTGCTTGGTTATTGGTGATAAGAAGCCGTTCGTGGCCGCTCTGGTCACGCTGGATCTGGCGGATGCCAACAATTGGCTGGAATCCCAGGGCGCCAAACCGGAACCCGATCTGGCCTCGCTGGCCAAGAACGCCATCGTTCACGCTGAGGTGGAGCGTGCGGTGAACGCCGCCAACGAGGGCGTTTCCCGCGCCGAGTCGATTCGTAAGTTCGAGATTCTGCCAGACGAATTCACCGAGGCCAACGGCATGCTGACCCCGAGCCTGAAGACCCGTCGCGCGCAAATCGTTGAGCACTATCGCGAGCTCATTGACGACGTGATCTACGTGCCGTTGAAGAAGTAGCTATCAACTCCCTCTGATCCAAAAAATAAGCTCTCTCTGACGAGGGAACTGTCAGCCGCAGGCTGACTGGGAGAGACCGCGGCTAGCCCGCGAAACAACAAGGCCGGGTGCGACTTGCACCCGGCCTCAGCTTATTCAGTCCAAAATCGCCGAAACATAATCGGCGGCGGCCTGATCCAGCTCCGCATCGCCGATGGTGGCGGTGCCCTGCACCAGGAACGGCTCAGCATAGTTCATGCCGATCTTGTACGCCACGACCTCAAACGGGCTCAGCAGCTCCTCCATGGTGTGGCTGTACTCGCCGTCCTTGCGGTACTTGGCGGCGTCGGAACCAGTGGTGACCACCAGTTTGAGCTCCTTGCCCTTGAGTGCGTGGCCTCCACCGTAGGCCCAGCCTGCGGTGATGACCTCGTCTTCCCATTCCTTGAGCAGCGCGGGGGAGGAGTACCAGTAGAACGGGAACTGGAGGATTACGCGGTCGGCGGCCTCCAGTAGCTCGTGCTCCTTGTCGGCGTTGACGGAGAAGTTCGGATATTCGGCGTATTCGTCGCGTACGATGATGTCGTCCTCGCCTTGTGCGGCGAGTTCGGCAAGCAGACGGGCGTTCACTCGCGAGCCGTCCTTCAGGTGCGGATGGAATACAAGAATCAGCGTTGACATGGGATTTCCCTTCTATAACTGCTACCAATGTGGCCTAATCACCACTATCGTATGCCGGGAAGCAGAACTCAGTCCAGTCCGGACTCGGGTGCGAGCCGCGGGATGCCGCGCCGGGAGGCAACTCAGTCGAGGTTGGACTGCGTGCCTGCGGTGGCTTCGTTGGCGGCTTGCTCGGCTTGTGCCTGGTCGAGCTTGGCTCGTACGTCGTTGAGCAGGCCCTGGGCGCGCTTGGCCAAGGCCTCGCCGATTTCCCATTGACGCATCGACTGGTCAAGATTGAGGCCGCCGGTTTCCAGTGCCTGGACAGCCTGAATCAGCTTGTCGCGCGCCTCCTCATATGGCATCTGGGCGATGAGCTCGCGTTCCTTGTCCGTCAGGGACGAGGCGGGGGTGTTCTTGTCGGTGGGTGTGGTGTTCTCGGTCATCTTGTTCTCCTTATATATACGGTATATATGCGTGAATGCATATGGTGCATTACGCGGTTGCGGTTGCGGATGTGGCGGTGGCGGTAATGACGCCCTTTTTCAGGGTGACGGTGATGTCATCCCCGGTACTGACCCGCGAAGCGTCATCCAGCACATGGCCATCGGCGGACTGCACCACCGCATAGCCTCGGTTCAACGTGGATTGCGGGCTGAGTGCGGTCAGTGAGGCGTGAGCTCGCTCGACGGTGAGCTGGGCATCGTCCACGATGCGTCGCAGCCCGATATCGAGCCGTTGCAACGAGTCGTCAATTAAGCGCTGATGAGGCTCAAGCATGGTGTGCGGCTGTGTCAGGCTCGGGCGGTTCGCATATCCCTCGATAAGTCGAATCTCGTTCTCCACGCGCGAACGGACCCGCAGTCGCATACGGTCGATGGCACCTTCGATGAGCTGCGACTGCTCACGCACATCCGGCACCACGCGCTTGGCCGCATCGGTAGGGGTGGAGGCGCGCAGATCGGCGACCAGATCCAGCAATGTCCAGTCATCCTCATGCCCGATGGAGGAGATTAATGGTGTAGTGCAGGCATACGCCGCACGAACCACACGCTCATCCGAGAAACCGATGAGATCCTCAAACGAGCCGCCGCCACGGGCCACGATGATCACATCCACGCTCGGGTCGGCATCGAGTTGTGCAATGGCCTGAACCACCTCGGCCGGGCATTGCTCGCCCTGAACATGCACATGGACCACCTTGAAGGTTACGGAAGGCCAACGAAGGTTCACATTGGTGATCACATCGCCTTCCGCACGTGCCTGAGGTGCGCAAATCAGGCCAATAGTCTTCGGAAACTCCGGGAGAGGCAGTTTGTGATCGGCATCGAACAGGCCCTCGCCCTTAAGCTGCTTGCGCAATTCGTCGATCATGGCCTTGAGGCTGCCACCGGCTCCGACCTTGAGAATCGTGTCCCCGCGCAACGACAGCGAAGTGCGCTTCATCCACAGGTTCGGTTTGCCGTGAATCACCACGCGGTCGCCCTGAACGAACTGGCTGGCCGCGGCCGCGAACCTGCCGAAGCCATTGACTTCCATGGCGATATCCTCGAAGTCGTCGCGCAGCGTGATGTAGGCCGAGCCGGCGCGACGGGTATTGATCTGCGTGATCTGGCCGGTGACCCACGCGGACGGCCATCGTTCCACGGCACCGTAGAACTTCTGGCTCAGCACGCTTACCGGCCACGGATTTTGCGCGGTGGTTTCAGCGGCGCGTGCAGGCAGCTGATCGATAGGGCGAGGCTCATTCGGCAGATTGATGGCGCCCCGATCGGGCGCGAAAGTGCCTTGACCCGGCTCAAAGCCAGACGAGGCCAGTGAAGCGGCGGTCGGTGGACGGCCGGTAGATGAGTAGCCCATTGCAGTAGTCATGCACTCCACTATAAGTGCGTTGGTTGATGACGGTAAAAATTTACCGTCGCCTGAAAACGGTGTGATGATGAATGCAAGAACCGTACGAAGCGATGTATCAGCCGATGATGGAGATGGTCTGGTGCATCAGAAGAAAGGAGTCATTATGGCGAAGAAACGGGTGCTATGAAGAGGAGTGAGATATGCGTTGCACTGACGATTGAGAGTCGTCAGTGAGCTCGCTGTGCGACACGCGAGCAGAAAACAGTTACGCTAATCACACACTTGTAGTTTTGGCGAAAAATAGCCGAAAAACCCTATAAATAGTTCGACACACCACTGTTGAGCACTAGATATAGGGGTGGGGATGCCGTATTCTTCTAGAGGTTCAAGAAAACGATATCAATGTAATTTCGTGTGGCCCACGTCGAGTGCGGCCAAAATGCGGAACTCAGGAGAGTGTTCGCCTTATAGGAAAGGGGTGCCCGATGGGCGCACAGGTGCTGGAGGAAACCGTCACCTATAACGAGACCAAGGTGGCCGCCAAGGCCTCCACCGTGCTCGTTGAGAAGCGTGATGGTCGTGTGGTCGACTTCGACCCCATCAACATCATCTCTGCGGTCAAGTCTGCTTTCGGTGACCTGAACAAGGAAGTCGGCCCCGAAGAAGATGCCATGATCCGTGGTTTCGCCAACCAAGTCGAAGGCGAAATCAAGGAGCGTTACGCCGGCCCCGCCAAGATCGAGGACATCCAGAATCTCGTGGAGCACGCCCTCATTGACGCCCACCTGTACGATGTGGCTCGCGCCTACACCAATTACCGTCTCGACAAAGACATTCAGCGTGCCAAGGCCACTGATGTCAACGAGGCCGTTGCTCGCTTCATCAACCACGACCCGACCCTGATTCACGAGAACGCGAACAAGGATTCCAACGTCTACTCCACCCAGCGTGATCTGCTGGCCGGTGCCGTGTCCAAGGCCGCCGCGTTCAACATGCTGCCGCCGGCGGTGTCCAACGCCCACATGAAGGGCGACATTCACTTCCACGATGCCGACTACTCGCCGTTCACTGCCCAGTCCAACTGCTCCTTGCCGAACTTCTGGGACATGTTGGCCAATGGCTTCACTCTTGGCAACGCTCCGATGGCTTCCCCGAAGTCCATCGCCATTGCGGCCACCCAGATTACCCAGATCATGAAGGACGTGGCCTCCAGCCAGTATGGTGGCCAGACCGCCAACCGTGCCGACGAGCATCTTGCCCAGTATGCCAAGAAGGATTACGAGAAGTTCCTTGAGGAAGCTCGTGAGACCATCCCCGACGGCATGCCGGTTGAATTCGCCCGTCGTCAGGTCGAGAGCGCCAAGAAGAACGAGCCTGCCAAGCTGCATTTCGGTTCCCGCGAACCGCTGCCGATGGACACCCCGTTCCACACCGACGTTGACGAACTTGAGCAGGAGCGTGAAATCCTCGCCAAGATTCGTACCCGCAAGGCCATCTATGATGCCATGCAGACCATGGAATACCAGATCAACTCCAACCGTGTGTCCAACGGCCAGACCCCGTTCGTGACTGTCGGCTTTGGTCTCGGCACCGACTGGTTCTCTCGTGAAGTGCAGCGCGCAATCCTGCTGAACCGTATTCGCGGCCTCGGCAAGGAACACCACACCGCCATCTTCCCGAAGCTCGTCTTTACTGTGAAGCACGGCGTGAACGCCGACCCGGGTGACCCGAACTACGATCTGAAGCAGCTCGCCCTCGAGTCCGCCACCAAGCGCATGTACCCGGATGTGGTGTTCTACGAGAACATCGTCAAGATCACAGGCTCCTTCAAGGCTCCGATGGGTTGCCGCTCTTTCCTGCAGGGTTGGATCAACCCGGAGACCGGCAAGGATGAAGAAGACGGCCGTATGAACCTCGGCGTGGTCACCGTCAACGTGCCGCGTATCGCCATCGAATCCCACGGTGACAAGGCTCGCTTCTGGAAGCTGTTCGACGAGCGTATGGAAGTCGCCCATCAGGCCCTCCAGTTCCGCATCATGCGCTGCAAGGAAGCCACCCCGGTCAACGCCCCGACCCTGTTCCGCTTCGGTGCGTTTGGTCGTCTTGGTGCCAACGACAACGTGGACCAGCTGTTCAAGAACGAGCGTGCCACCGTGTCACTCGGCTACATCGGCCTTGCCGAGACCACCGCGGTCTTCTACGGCAAGAACTGGATTCGCGACCACGGCTGGGATCCGGAAGGCAAGGAGTTCGCGCTGTCCATCGTCAAGCGCATGAACGAGCTGTGCAAGCAGTGGAGCAAAGCGGAGGGCTACCACTATTCCGTGTACTCCACTCCGGCTGAATCCCTGACCGACCGCTTCAACCGCATGGACCGTGAAAAGTTCGGCCGTATCGGAGGCGTGACTGACCACGACTTCTACACCAACTCCTTCCACTACCCGGTGTGGTTGCAGCCCACCCCGATGGAGAAGCTCAGCTACGAGAAGGACTTCCCGTACTACGCTTCCGGCGGCTTCATCAACTACTGCGAGTACCCGTGCCTGCAGGACAACCCGAAGGCGTTGGAGGCCGTGTGGGATTACGCCTACAACATCGGCATCGGCTACCTCGGCACCAACACGCCGATCGACCACTGCTTCGTGTGCGGCTTCCAGGGCGACTTCGAGCCGACCGACGAGGGCTTCAAGTGCCCCGAGTGCGGCAACTGCGACCCTGACAAGTGCAACGTCACCAAGCGCACCTGCGGCTACCTCGGCAACCCGGTGCAGCGCCCGATGGTGCATGGCCGTCACGAGGAGATCTCCCACCGCGTCAAGCACATGAGCGGCGAGACCGGTCACGTGACGCTGGCGGACGGCTCCGAGCGCGAGTGGTTCGAAGAGGCCAAGTAACTGCCGGTACCGCGCGTTGTGCTGTCCGCGAGGGTCGCCGGTATATGTTGTCTGACACACTCAAGGCCGTTCGGCCGAGCTTACGGTCAGACAACATATACCGGCGACCCTCGCTCGTTGCGCGCAACGTTACGGTTGGACAGGGAGGATGATGATGGACAGGAAGTTGACGCTGCATGATTTCGCGGCCGGCGAGACCGGCCGCGGACCCGGAGTGCCGTCATCACTGACCAACAACCCCCGTTCCGGCCAGTGGGACGGGCGGCGCATGTCCAAGCGCATGATCGCCGACTACAAGACCTTCATCGTCACCGACGGCGAAGGCGTACGCAATTCGCTGTACGTCTCCGGCTGCCCGTTCCACTGCGTCGAATGCTTCAACTCGTCGATCTGGGATTTCCAGGCCGGCCACGAATACACGCAGAAGCTTGAAGACAAGATCGTCGACGACCTCAAGGCGCCGTGGATCCAGGGCATCACGTTCCTCGGTGGCGAACCCATGCTGAATACGCCCGTCCTGTTGCCGCTCGCCCGGCGCATCCGCGGCGAGTTCGGCCACGACAAAGACATCTGGTGCTGGACCGGCTACACGTGGGAGGAGCTGATGCGCCCCGGTGAGACGCCGGACAAGCTAGAACTGTTGCAGCTCATCGACATCCTCGTCGACGGCCGCTACCTCAAGGACCAGCACGACTCCCTCCTGCAGTTCCGCGGATCCAGAAACCAGCGCATCCTCGACGTGCCGCGTTCGCTGGCCGCCGGCAGGCCTGTCGTCTGGGCCAAGCTCCACGACCAGGAGCGCGACATCCCCGAAATGTACCTCAAGGATCGCGAGGCCGGCGAGGGCGCGCAGGCGTCGTGACGGCGCCGCCGGCCTTGCCATCCATCCAGTGGATTCGATGCTGGCGGCCTGATCGCGGCCATCCTGACAGTCTCGCCCGCCATCGGCATGGCCTTGCTTCTCCCCGCATTCATCTGGCCTCGCGTGAGTCCGCTGTTCCATGTGATGATGCTCTGTTTCCGGGAAGGGTGATCGCGCATGCTGGGCACCGGATTGGGGCGGACGACTCTGTATATGCGCGGCGTGTCTGTATATGCGCGGCGTGCGGGACGGCGTGGTCGACGTTTTCGCGGGCAGCGGCGTGCCCGGTCCGCTGGAGGTCTCGGATACTGCGGCCGGGGTATGACCCGCCGTCGTCGCCGGCGTGGCCGTCATATCAGGGATTTGGGCGGGACTGGGGGTGGTCAATAGCACTAGTCCATAAGACCACCAGCCTGCTGGCATGCTCGGCTCACCCCCCCCGAATGCGCGATAATGGGGGGGGTAACGCCGCAATCGTGGGGAAACCGTCGAGTTTCCGTTTTGCGTTTGTTAGCGAAATCACGCCATACGACGGCTCGTTAGGAGGGGTCTCGGACTACATTACATAAGGAAGTAGCGGGAAGTCCCGAATCGAAGACAGAGGTAACAGATGGTGGATACAGCGAATACCGCGGCCGAAAGCCACGATAGTAAGCCGTTGCGCGTGGGTCTGGATATCGGATCGACCACGGTCAAGGCCGTGGTGCTCGATCAGACCAATGCGCTCAATGACGTGCTGTTCTCCGACTACCGACGTCACCACGCCAACGTCCGCGCCACGGTGGCTGGACTGCTCAAGGACATCCATCAGACGCTCGTCGACCTCGGCCGCGGCGACGAGCCCATTCGTCTCGCCATCACCGGTTCCGGCGGCCTGACGCTCGCCGACAACCTGCACGTGCCGTTCATCCAGGAGGTCATCGCCGAGACCCGCGCGATCGACGAGGAATACCCGCAGGCCGACGTCATCATCGAGCTCGGCGGCGAGGACGCCAAGATCACGTACCTGAAGCCCACTCCCGAACAGCGCATGAACGGTTCGTGCGCGGGCGGCACCGGCGCATTCATCGACCAGATGGCCACGCTGCTCGACACCGACGCCTCCGGCCTCAACGATTACGCCAAGGACTACAAGACCCTGTACCCGATCGCGTCGCGTTGCGGTGTGTTCGCGAAGACCGACCTGCAGCCGCTGATCAACGACGGCGCCGCCAAGCCCGATCTGGCCGCGTCGATCTTCACCGCGGTGGCCACGCAGACCATCGCCGGCCTGGCTTCCGGACGCCCGATCCACGGTACGGTCATCTTCCTCGGCGGCCCGCTGTTCTTCATGTCCGAGCTGCGCGAGGCGTTCCACCGCGCGCTCGCCGGCAAGGTCGACGAGTTCATCGTGCCGACCGACGCCCACCTGTACGTCGCATACGGCTCCGCGCTGATCGCTGGGGAGCCGGACGGCATCGACGTCGACGGCGTGCATTTCGAGCCGCGCACCTGTGACGACATCATCGCCGCCCTCGACGACCTGAAGAACCTGCCGGCGAACACGCCGACCATGCCCCCGCTGTTCTCCTCCGACCAGGAGCGCGAGGCGTTCAACGAGCGCCATCATCGCGAACACATCCACATCGGCACGCTCGAAGGCGCGAAAGGCCCGCACTTCCTCGGTATCGACGCGGGTTCGACCACCATCAAGGCGACGCTCGTCAACGACGACCGCGAGATCGTATGGTCCAGCTACGCCACCAACGAAGGCAGCCCGTTGACCGCCGCCATCAACATCGTCAAGAAGATCCAGTCCGAGCTGCCCGAAGGCGCGTGGATCGCCCGATCCTGCGCGACCGGCTACGGCGAGGGACTGATCACCACCGGCTTGCACCTGGACGAGGGCGTGGTCGAGACCATGGCGCACTACCGCGGCGCCGAAATGGTCAGCCCCGGCGTCACCGCTGTCATCGACATCGGTGGCCAGGACATGAAATACCTGGCCATCACCGACGGCGTCATCGACTCGATCGCCGTCAACGAGGCGTGCTCGTCCGGTTGCGGCTCGTTCCTGCAGACCTTCGCGCAGTCGATGGGTCTGACCATCCAGGAGTTCACCCAGGCGGCCCTCAACTCCGACCATCCGGTCGACCTCGGCTCGCGCTGCACGGTGTTCATGAACTCGTCCGTCAAGCAGGCACAGAAGGAAGGCGCGTCGATGGAGAACATCGCCGCCGGCCTGTGCTATTCGGTCGTGCGCAACGCGCTGTACAAGGTCATCAAGCTGCGTGACTCCGGTGAGCTCGGCGACACCGTCGTCGTGCAGGGCGGCACGTTCCTCAATGACGCCGTGCTGCGCGCCTTCGAGCTGCTCACCGAGCGCGAGGTGACCCGCCCGAACATCGCCGGCTTGATGGGCGCGTTCGGCGCCGCCCTGACCGCGCGCATGCATTACGAGGACGTGGCCGACGACGCGCACGACCACGACGTCGAAGTCTCCGCGGGCCAGTCCGCCGATATGGCCGGCAGCGACGATGTCAGCGTGGAGCACGATCACGAGGTCGTCATCGACGGCGTGCACCACACGGCGTCCAACATCCTGTCCGGCGACGACCTCGACAACATGTCGATGACCTCCGAGCGCGACGTGTGCAAGCTGTGCCAGAACCACTGCAAGCTCACCATCACCACGTTCGCCGACGGCTCGCGCTACGTTACCGGCAACCGCTGCGAGCGCGGCGGCGACGCGAAGAAGAAGCGCTCCGACAGGCCGAACCTGTATGACTACAAGTACAAGCGCTGCTTCGCCTACCGCAGGCTCACCGACAAGAAGGCCACCCGCGGCGAGATCGGCATCCCGCGCGTGCTCAACATGTACGAGAACTACCCGTTCTGGTTCACGCTGCTCACCTCGCTCGGCTTCAAGGTGATGATCTCCGGCCGCAGCTCGCACGAGCTGTTCGAGACCGGCATCGAATCGATCGCCTCCGAGAACATCTGCTACCCGGCCAAGCTGGTGCACGGCCACATCAAGTGGCTGCTGGGCAAGGGCGTCAAGAACATCTTCTACCCGTGCGTGAGCTACGAGGACAACCTCGTGCCCAATACGGACAACCACTACAACTGCCCGGTCGTGGCCAACTACCCGGTGGTGATCGGCGCGAACATGCCCGAACTGCGCGAGGACGGCATCCGCTACATGCACCCGTACTTCAACCTCGCCAACCACGAGCTCATGGTCGACCGCATCGTCGAGGAGTTCGCCTGGGCGAACGTGAGCCGCGAGGAGGCCGAGACCGCGGTCAAGGCCGCGTACGCCGAGGACAAGATCTTCAAGAACGACGTGCAGGAGGAAGGTTTCAAGGCGCTCGCCTACATGAAGGAGCATAACTGCCGGGGCATCGTGCTCGCCGGACGCCCGTACCACATCGACCCCGAGGTCAACCACGGCATCCCCGAGACGATCTGCGCGCTCGGCATGGTCGTGCTCTCGGAGGATTCGATCTGCGAACTGCAGCCGGGGGAGAACCTGCATCTGAGCGACTACCTGTCAGAAGGCGAGGAGGACCCGCGCAAGAAGAACGCGAACGGCTTCCGCCACGTCGGCGACCGCAAGGTGACCGTCTCCCGCATGCCGCTGCGCGTCACCAACCAGTGGGCCTACCATTCGCGGCTCTACGCAGCGGCGCATTTCGTGGCGTCCTACCCGGGTCTCGAACTCGTGCAGCTCAACTCCTTCGGCTGCGGCCTGGACGCCATCACCACCGATCAGGTGGCCGAGATCCTCGCCGACAAGGCCGACGTGTACACGCTGCTCAAGATCGATGAGGTGAGCAACCTCGGAGCGGCAAAGATCCGCCTGCGTTCGCTCAAGGCCGCCGTCGAGGAGCGCGAGGCCAACAAGCGGCGTCTGGCCGCACAGGCCCAGTCCCAATCCCGCCAGCAGGTGCTGCCGAACAAGCAGGACCAGCCGGTCGGCCCCAGTGCGGCCGAGCTTGCGGCGCAGCGTCAGGCCAAGGAGGAGCTCGCGGCCGCCGAGGTGCAGCTCAAGGCCGCCCAGGACCAGCTCGCCGCCGCGCAGGCCGCCGTCGAGGCCGCGGAGAAGCAGAAGAACGCCGCCGAGCAGCCGGCCCCGCATTCCACGGGCTTCCGCAAGACCGGATCCGAGGCGCCCACGCCCGGCCGTCAGGTCATGCTCGACACGGTGATGAAGAGCAACCCGCAGCTCACCAAGGCCGTCAAGGACGCCTCCCGTCGCGCGGCGCAGGCCGAGTCGCGGCTCGCCGCCACCTCGCCGAACGGCAAGTCCGCGAGGAAGGCCGCCAAGAAATCCGGCCACAACACCGCGACCATGTCGAAGTACGCCAACAAGGTGCCGTTCGGCAAGTCGATGAAGAAGGACTACACGATCGTCGGCCCCCAGATGAGCCCGATCCACATGTCGCTGGTCGAGTCGGTCATCCGCTCCGGCGGATACAAGTTCGACATCCTCAAGACCGCGAGCCGCGAGGACGTCGAACTCGGCCTCAAGTACGTCAACAACGACGCCTGCTACCCGGCGATCATGGTCATCGGCCAGCTCGTCGACGCCATCGTCAAGGGCAAGTACGATCCCGACCATGTGGCGCTCGCCATCACGCAGACCGGCGGCATGTGCCGCGCGACGAACTACTTCGGCCTGATCCGCAAGGCGCTGATCGACGCCGGCTACCCGCAGGTGCCGGTCATCGCGCTGTCCACGCAGGGCTTCGAGGACAACCCGGGCTTCAAGGCCACGCCCACGCTGCTGCACCGCGCCATCAAGGCGCTGGTCGTCGGCGACCTGCTGCTCAAATGCCTGATGCGCGTGCGCCCGTACGAGGTCGAGAAGGGCAGCGCCGACAAGCTGTACCAGATGTGGGACACCATCGTGCGCGAGACCATCGAGCACCACGGCTTCTCCGATACCGCGAAGAAGAAGATCGGCAAGCATTACCTGCCGTACCAGACGTTGCTCAAGGAGATCGTCAAATCGTTCGACGCACTGCCGCTGCGCGACATCCCGCGCAAGGTGCGCGTCGGCGTCGTCGGCGAGATCCTCGTCAAGTACCATCCCGACGCGAACAACCACGTGGTCGACGTCATCGAATCGCAGGATTGCGAGGCCGTGGTTCCCGGCATCATGGAGTTCATGACCACGCGTCCGTACATCACCGACTGGAACGAGAAGAACCTCGGCATGGGCGGCAACAAGAAGCTGTACTCGCTCATGCGCTGGGGTCTCGACCGTTACCTCAACCCGGTGCGCGCGGCCATCGATCTGGCGCATGGCAAGTTCAGCCAGGACCTGCCGATGCCCGAGCTGGTCAAGAAGGCCTCCGAGGTGACCTCGGTGGGCGTGCAGGCCGGCGAGGGGTGGCTGCTGACCGCCGAGATCCTGGAGCTCATCGAGTCTGGCTGCCCGAATGTGATCTGCGCCCAGCCGTTCGCCTGCCTGCCCAACCATGTGACCGGCCGCGGCATGTTCGGCAAGATTCGCCGTCTGCACCCGGACGCGAACATCGTCTCCATCGACTATGATCCCGGCGCCTCACAGGCCAATCAGCTCAACCGCATCAAGCTGATGATCGCCGCGGCGAAGAAGAACCACCAGAAGCTGACCGCGGCCGACTGACGGATCAGCCTCGGCCCGGCGATCAGCCGACCAGGGTCGCCGCGTAGGCGTACAGCCTCTTCCATGGCAGGGTCGACACGTCTATCTTGTCGGCCTTGCTCTGAACCCTTTCGCGGTAGCGTTCCGTGCGCAGCGCCGTCTTCACATTGGCTTTCACATCGGCGAGCGGCGCCTTGCCCTCGACCCCGTCCACGGTCCAGTCGTGCGCGTCGTAAAACTCCTGCACCTCGGTCTCGCTCGGGTTCATGCCCGGTTTCGTGGCGTCGTCGACGTAGTCGTTCTTCAGCGCGGTCATCTCGTAGTCGATGTATGAGGCGATGTCGTATTCGCTGCGCCCGTAGATGACCTGCCCCGCTTCACGTTTCTGCCGGTTGTTCGCGTTGAGGGTTTCCATGCGCTTGACGATGCCGGTGTACGAGTCGTCGTCGACCAGCCCGTACGAGACTGCGATCAGGTACGCCGCGTGACGGAAGCGCAGCGTGTCGATAGTCTGTTTCGTCAGCCATTCGACCGGCTTCTCGCCGCCGTATGAGGCGGTCCAGTCGGCGTCCCGGACGTTGAGGTTGACGTCGTGTTTCTGCTTGAAATAGCTGACGGCGGCGGTGCGCTGCGACGACCACGCCTGGGTGAATTCGGCCTGCGTGATGGTGGTGTCGCCGAAGGAGAATTTCGGGAAGGCCTGCGTCGCGTTGGCTTGCGCGTCGTCCGTCTTTGACGAGTCGGGGCTCGCCGTGAGCGAACGGACGAGAAAGACGGTGCCGACGATGGCCGCAATCAGCAGGACGGCCGCGACGACGATGATCGCGCGGGTTCTCGTATTGGTTTTCGTCCCCATCTTCGCGGCGTCACGGCCGCTCCCGTCCGTTGCCTTGCTGGGAGAGCCTGATCCGCATTTTCGTGACTGCTTCATGCCGTCATGATACGCGACGGACATGATTGCGGGGTGTCGCCCGCATTGCGCAGGAACGCCCCCACAATCATGTCCGCCGGTCGTCGCCTTGGATTCCGGTTATTCCTGGAATACGTCCGGATGCTTCGGATCGCCGGGCTCGTCGGCCAACAGGCCCTCCAATCCCAGGAACTCCTTCCAGAATTCGAGCGGCTGGCCATACGGCGCCGATTGCGCGCCGCGCGCCTGCAGGTTCGCCTTCGCCTCGAACACGTCCTCTTCGCGGATATCCTCGAAGTAGCTTTCCAACCGCTCCCTGTTCTCCGGCACGTAGAACAGGGACGCGATGATCTCCGTCAGCCGCTCGGCGCGCTCGATCGGCAGCGAATCCCAATGCCGCAGCTCGATGAAGTTCTTCATACGCACGTCGTTGAAATGCGTGGAGATGATGTGGTTGATCTCGTACGGGTTGAGCTCGCGGTCGGGATACACCTCTCCGGCGTTCTCATAGAACGCCGGGTGATGCAGCTCCTTGCCGCTCAGGCTCCTGGCCTCCGGCGTATGCGTCAGATCGGCGAACATCAGCGGCGTGGACAGCACGTCGATGGCGTACTCCTCCCAGCCGAACCGCTTGTCGAACAGTCCGGGAATCACGTTCGTGCGCTGGGGGTCGAGATAGTCCCACATGCGCTGGCGCAGCAGGGGCCACGGGTTCGGCGCGCCCTCGAAATACGGCGTATTGCGGAAGTACCAGGCGAGGATCGGCCCGATGATGGTGCCCAGACGCAGCTTGTCGATGGAATCCTGCTCGTCGACGTAGTCGATGCTCATCTGCGTGGAGGCCGAGCACCGCATCATGCACGGGCCGAACTGGCCTACCCGCCCCAGGTAGTGGGTCATGGCGTCGTAACGGTCCTTCGGGTTGACCTTGACGTCGGCGAAGCCCGACTTGGGCTGGTAGCCGTAATTGACCAGACGGAAGCCCAGCTCGTCCAGCACGGGATCGATGTCACGCCGGAAGGAACGATACAGCGTCAGCAGTTCCTGCGGCGTCTTGAGGATGCCCAGCGAGCACTCCACCTGACCGCCGGGCTCCAGCGACACGGCGATGCCTTCGCGCCCGAGTCCGACCAGATGGCCGTTCTCCCAGTACTCCTTTTCCTTGTCATAGTACGGCGCAATGCGCTTGAGCAGCGTTTCGACGCCGTTCTCCTCGTAGTAGCTGACGGCGGTGTCGTCGCCGTTGTGCACCGGAAGATGTTCGATCTCCACGCCGAAACCGCCCGTGCCGCGTTTGGAACGGCCTTCCTCGAAGAATCGCAGCAGACTGTCGATGTGCTTGGGATTCGGCTTGGCGAGCAGATGCGCGTAACTGATTCTCGGTGTCGTCATGGGGCATATCGTACCTGCAGATTCCATCGGCCACAGCGGTGCCGTTATACAAAGAATCGATAGCCGGTTTGCGTCCGAATGCTGGACATTGCGACTGATTTCCCGGGTTCCGTTCAGGGGGTACAAGGGTGACGTTATGACAGTTAACGAAATGCCGAATACGCCATAGCCCCATTGCCGTAGCCTATGGGTACCGCTATACTTGTGAACTTGTAAAGTCTCTTTACATATTGGTGGTGTGGCGAGTCTGTGAATGACCCCGGAAGGGGGGCATCGTCATGGATGACCGGATCGCCGACATGTCCCCCCCCGCAACGAGGAGCGGAACGGAGACTCTCCAATAACAGTAAGGACAACGATGAAACCTCATGTAGGATCACGGATGATCGCAGCAGCGGTCGCTATGGGGACGGCGTTCGCGTTGATCGCGCCGTCTTCGGCGCTCGCGGCCGATGCGACGCCAGCGGCGGCGTCGACCGGAACGACATATTACGTGTCATCGACGCATGGCGATGACGGCAACGCCGGCACCGATCAGGGCCATCCCTGGAAGACGCTGGACAAGGTCAACGCCATCGCGACCGACCTTAAGCCGGGCGACTCCGTGCTGCTGGAGCGTGGCTCCACGTTCCAGGACCAGTATCTGCACATCAAGGACACGTCGGGAACCGCCGACGCGCCCATCACCATCGCCGATTACGGCGACGCCTCCGCCAAGCCGGTCATCGCGGCGAACGGCGTCAAGGGCAGCCGGTGGTACCAGAACTACCGTGCGTCGGTCGGCAACCACCAGAACAAGGGCACCGTCTCCTCGGCCATCCTGCTCAAGGACGTGTCGTACATCACGGTGAAGAACCTGGAGATCACCAATGACGACCCCGACGTCTACGACCCGATCGACACGTGGAAGTGGACCGACACGGCCGATTCGGATGGCACCAAGCTCGACCGCTCGGCCGACCGCATGGACCGCACCGGCGTGGCCGGCATCGCGGAGAACGGCACAACGATGAGCCATGTCACGCTTGAGGGCCTGAACATCCACGACGTGGACGGCAACATCTACAACAAGCACATGGCCAACGGCGGCATCTACTTCATGGCTCACTACGCCCGCGAGAACAAGAACGCCGCGGACAACACGTGGCTGCAGAACCACATCTCGCGCTTCGACCACATCACCATCAAGAACAACATCGTCAAGGACGTGGACCGCTGGGGCATCGCCGTGGGCTACACCGCGTACCTCAACTTCATCGACGCGGCGTGGGGCGACGGCAGCATCGACGACGACCTGATCGCCAAGTACGGCCAGACCAACGTGACCATCGAGAACAACTACGTCAAGGGTGCGGGCGGCGACGCCATCACCCTCATGTACTGCGACCGTCCGGTCATCCAGTACAACGTGGGCGACAGCGTCTCGAAGCACATGAACGACGTCGACTACCCGCATGACCGCGAGCACGGCGGCAGGTACGGCGGCTGGGTCGCGGCGGGCATCTGGCCCTGGCGCTGCAAGGACCCGATCTTCCAGTACAACGAGATGTACAACAACCTCAACTCCGAGCACGGCAACGGCGACGGCCAGGCGTGGGACGCCGATTACGGCGACGGCACGCTGTACCAGTACAACTACTCGTACGGCAACTCGTTCGCCTCGCTGATGATCTGCAACCAGTACGCCATCAACACGACGTTCCGCTACAACATCTCGCAGAACGACCGCCGCGGCGTGTTCGACCTGCCGAGCAACGGTCCGGGCAACCACATCTACAACAACACCGTCTACATCGGTAAGGACAGCGCGGTGCTGACCGGCCGATCCAACAGCCAGGCGAAGTTCGAGAACAACATCTTCATCAACGCGACCGACACCAAGAAGACCGAGACGTGGAACCGCGGCAACCAGCACGGCGGCCAGACGTACGACAAGAACATGTACGTCAATTACGCGAACAGGCCCGCCTCCGATTCCAACGCCGTCGAGGTCGCCGATGTGAAGACCGTGCTGTCCAACGCCGGACACGCGCCGAGCGCGCCGAAGGCCACCGGTTCGGTCTATGGCCGTTCCGGCAGCGAGTTCGACGGATACAAGCCCGTTGACAACTCCCCGGCCATCAATGCCGGCAAGGTCATCTCCGACATGAACGACTACGCGGTCACGAATGACTTCTTCGGCAACACCATCAAGGGAACCCCGGACCTGGGTGCCGTCGAAAGCAACGTGCTCTCCGTCTCCGGCAAGGTCAACGCGTACGAGACCGCCACGGTCGGCGGCTCCAAGGTCGTCTACGTGCCGTTCACCGCGAAGAACCCGACCACAGTCAAGCAGCTTCGCGCGGGCCTGACGGTCGGTGACGGATCAGTCGCCAACGTGTACCGCGGCAGCACCAAGCTGGCGGCTGACGCGGCGATCCAGGCCGACGACGTGCTGCGCTTCGAGGTCGAAGGCACTTCGAACACGCCGATCGAATACACCATCGTGCAGAAGAACGCCTGGAACTGGGTCGACGAGTTCAAGACCGACTCTCAGGGCCCGATCTGGACGTCGCAGCGTCAGGTGTCCGGCGAATGGCAGACGATTACCGATTTCGGTTCCGATGTGTACCCGCAGACGTACTACGACAAGTACTACGGCGTCGGTGTGGACTATCAGAACAAGAACCTTCCGACCAACCGCAGCGCCATCCACGGCCTGATCGCCGACAATCCGGGTGATTCCGCGGCGACGGCGATGGCCTGGACCGCGCCGAAGGCCGGTTCCGTGAAGGTCACGCTGGACAAGGTGACCGGAGCGCACGTCGAGCCGTACATCCGTCAGTCGGGCAGCAATGGCAAGGATGTGGTCCTGAAGCTGCTGAAGAACGACGAGGTGATCTGCTCCGCGACGATGACCGATTCCTTCGCGACGGCGACCGGGTTCAACGAATGCCTGGCATCCGCCAAGGGCACGGTCAAGGTCGCGGTCGGCGATGTGCTGCGCTTCTCGGTGGATGCCGCGACCGGCACCTCCAAGTCGTCGATCCACATCAGCCCGGTCGTCACCTATCAGGATGTGGCACCCGTCGAGTCCCAGACGGCGCAGTACGCTGCCTCCTACGACGCGGTGAGCGCCAAGGTCGGCGCCAAGGCCACCGCTACGGTGAAGTTCACGAAGGGCGGCGCCGCCGCCACCCCGACCGGCGTCAAGTCCTACGCGCTGAAGACCGCGGTCGACGGCGTGGCCGTGGACGCCGCGACCGGCGCGGTCACCTACACGCCCGGCGCAAATGCGTACGGCACCACCAAGACCGCGACCGTGGTCGTCACCTACTCGGATGACACCACCGACGAGGCGACCGTCACCTTCAACGTCGAGAAGTCCAATGCGCAGAAGTACAACGTGCTGTACCCGGCCGTGTCCGGCGGCGCGGGCGTCGCGCTCAAGCGCACGCCCAAGTTCACGCTCAAGGCGGACAGCGCCGCGGCGTCCATCCCCGCCGGCACCAAGTTCGCGCTCGGCACGGGCGCCCCGGCCGGCGCGTCCGTGAACGCCGCCACCGGTGAGGTCACGCTGACCAGCACCCAGGCCGGCACCATCACCGTGCCGGTGACGGTCACCTTCTCCGACACCAACGAGTCCATCGAGGCGACGGCCACGTTCACCGTGACCGCTCCGGCGGCGCTCGGCACCTCCAAGCTGGAGACCGGCACCGCGGACGGCGCGAACGTCATCTATGTGCCGTTCACCGCGAAGACCCCGACCACCGTCGCCGATCTGCTGGCCCTGGTGACCGCCGAGCCGGATTCGGCCCTCAAGGCCGTGTACCGTGACGGCACCAAGCTGGAGGACGCCGCGGCAGTAAAGGCCGGCGACGTGCTGCGCTTCTACGCCGACGGCTCCACCTTCACCGCCGACTACACGGTCGTGCAGAAGAACGCCTGGAACTGGGTCGACGACTTCAAGACCGACTCTCAGGGCCCGATCTGGACGTCGCAGCGTCAGGTGTCCGGCAAATGGCAGACGATTACCGATTTCGGTTCCGATGTGTACCCGCAGACGTACTACGACAAGTACTACGGCGTCGGTGTGGACTATCAGAACAAGAACCTTCCGACCAACCGCAGCGCCATCCACGGCCTGATCGCCGACAATCCGGGTGATTCCGCGGCGACGGCGATGGCCTGGACCGCGCCGAAGGCCGGTTCCGTGAAGGTCACGCTGGACAAGGTGACCGGAGCGCACGTCGAGCCGTACATCCGTCAGTCGGGCAGCAATGGCAAGGATGTGGTCCTGAAGCTGCTGAAGAACGACGAGGTGATCTGCTCCGCGACGATGACCGATTCCTTCGCGACGGCGACCGGGTTCAACGAATGCCTGGCATCCGCCAAGGGCACGGTCAAGGTCGCGGTCGGCGATGTGCTGCGCTTCTCGGTGGATGCCGCGACCGGCACCTCCAAGTCGTCGATCCACATCAGCCCGGTCATCACCTACACGGATGCCGATGAGCCTTCGCCCGAGCCTGGCCTGTCGGAGCAGTATGCTGCGGCGTATCCGGCTTCGGTTGCGGCGAAGGTGGGCGAGAAGGCCACCGCCGCGGTGTCGTTCACGAAGGGCGGCGCCGCCGCGGATGCCCCGGCGGGCACGACGTTCGCGGTCGTGGGTGACGGGTTCACGGTCGCCGCGGACGGTACGGTGTCGTTCACGCCGACGGACGCGCAGGCGGGCAAGACGGTGACGGCCACGGTGACGGTGACGTATTCGGACAAGTCGACGGATACGGCGACGGTGACGTTCAAGGTCGCCGCCAAGACCGAGCCTGAGCCCAAGCCCGAACCGACCGATCCGAAGGCCGACCTGCGCAAGGAGGTCGAATCCGCGTCGAAGCTTGACGAGAAGGACTACACCGCCGACTCGTGGAAGGTGTTCGCCGCGGCGCTCGATAACGCCAAGGCCGTGCTGGAGGACAAGGACGCCACCGAGGCGCAGATCTCCGGCGCGCTCACGACGCTGAAGTCCGCCACTGCCGCGCTGGCCAAGGCCGGCGACACCGGCAAGCCCGACGATGGCGACAAGCCTTCCGCGGGCAAGCCCAACGACAAGGGCGACAAGGGCAACGGTCTGTCCAAGACCGGCGCCAGCGTCGCCGTCATCGGCGTTGCCATGCTGCTGCTCGCAGCCGCCGGCTTCGTCACGGTGAACGTCGTTCGCCGCCGCCGGTAACGGCATGACGGGCACCCGCCCGTAACAAGCAATCAGGGGTCTCATGGTCAGCCATGAGACCCCTTTGCTATGCCTGTTAGCCGCTCTCTCGCTGTCGATTACCCTATATTCCCGCGAAAGTCCCATTTGCGGACGCTGGAATGGGAGTATCGACGGATGGGAGCAATTGTTCAACACGCCGATTGTTGTATATGCAACTGTTGTATATGGTATGCATTATTATGTTATGTTGCCTGAATGTTCGGAATGCGATTTTCGCATCGACAGACATGGTATGGAGGGGTATGGAGCAACGTATTCTCAGCATTGAAATACGGGCGGTGAGTAAGGCCGTCGACCGTTATTTGGGCGAAAGCATGCCGCTCTCCGCCAAGGGGACCACCGGCGGCAACGCGCATATCATCATGTTCCTGGCGCGCAATCGGGATCGGGAGATCTATCAGCACACCATCGAGCAGAAATTCTGCATCACCCGTTCCACGGCATCCCGCGTGCTGGCGCTGATGGAGAAGAACGGGCTGATTGCCCGTGAATCCGTGGCGCACGACGCACGATGTAAGCGCATTGTGCTGACGGATAAAGCCGACGCCATCGTCGCCGATCTCAAAGCGAACGGGGAGCGTGTGGAGCGTCTTCTGGTCGACGGTTTCACGCAAACGGAGCAAGATGCGCTGCATGACTACGTGGAGCGCATGCGTGCCAACATCGAGCGCGCACAACATGAATTTGAACATCAGACATCCTCCCAGACGCCGTCAACGGCGGCTCCCGAATACTCGGAAGCGGAGGTCATCAACACGAAGGAGGAGAACAAGTGAGCAGCACCGAAGAAGCGATTGCGCAAGCGCGCAAAGCCGTGGAACCGGACAAGCCGAAACATGTCCTGCGCACGCTGGGCAAGTCGATCCGCGAGTACAAGAAGGCCAGTCTGCTGGCCCCGGCGCTCGTGGCGGTCGAAGGCATCCTGGAGATCCTGATCCCGACGATCATGGCCTCTCTGATCGACGAGGGCATCACCGGCGGCAGCATGCCGTCCACCATCAAGTTCGGAGTGATCCTGCTGATCTGTGCGATGGTCTCGCTGGGTGCCGGCTTCCTGTCCGGCAAGTTCGCGGCCATCGCGGGCGCGGGCTTCGCCAAGAACCTGCGCCAGGACCAGTTCAAGAAGGTTCAGGGCTTCAGCTTCACCAATATCGACCGGTTCTCCACCGGCTCGATCGTGACCCGACTGACCACCGACGTGACGAACCTGCAGAACGCCTACATGA
>ERZ857965.582-NODE-582-length-49924-cov-3.768233_pt1 | contig 49924 bp, 55 predicted proteins | sample MGYA00519758_ERZ857965 | MGnify/ENA primary metagenome ERZ857965 (study PRJEB31778, sample SAMEA3449381) | human gut metagenome | biome: human gut; feature: human-associated habitat; material: faeces | place: United Kingdom | collected 2010/2012 ... | reverse complement strand
AGAGAAGGCGGAAGAACAGTAGGTTCAGGCGTTGTAACTGAGATTATCGAATAATTTATATTTGACATTCAGGGGACTTTCAAAGTCCCCTTTGTGGTATGGGAGGTAAAAAGAATATGTATAAGAAGATACTTGCGCTGATGATGGCTCTTGCGGTTATGTTTGCATTTACAGGCTGTATGAGCTCAAACAATGAGGTTACAGTCAAGGCTGACGGAACTGCTGATGTATATGTTGACTTCAGCATTGACAAGACCAAAATGGAAAGCGTAACATATGATGTAATGCTTGAAATGGCTAAGGCTGCAGCAGATGAGAATGCAGCAGAGGCTGACATCATAAAAGAGGCGCAGGACAATACAAAAGACTTTATGGAAGGCTTTGAAGAGGGACTGCTTGAAGACGGTCAGTTCAAACTTGAAAAAATAGACGGCATCGAATATTACACAATGAAGGTAGACGCAAAGGGTGCGTCAATAAAGGATGCCAGAGAGGTTTTCAAAACGTATGACAGCAAGGCATGGCTTTCAGCCAAGGCGTTCAATGCGGACTTAAGCAATATGCTGAGCGGTTCTGATACCGAAGAGATTGAGAACGCTGCAAGCGATGTGGCATTTGATATGTCATTCAAGGCAACACTTCCGTATGAGATAGTTAAGACTAACGGTAAGCTTTCAGCGGACAAAAAGACTGTTGAATGGAGCTATACAAGCGTTAAGGATGACAGCAGACTGTACGCTTTTGCGGCAGACAAAACAAAGCCTGTTGTGACAGGAGTAAAGAACGGCAAATCATACAGGGGCAAGGTAACTGTTAAAGTATCAGACAAGGACAGCGGAGTTAAATCAGCCGTTATAAAGAATACAAAGACAGGCAAGACCTATGCTAAATTCACAGGCAGCAAAAAGGTTACAAAGAAAGGCAAGTATTCAGTAACAGTTACAGATAATATGGGCAACAAAAAGACAGTTAAATTCACTGTTAAATAGTAAATCAGAATAATGTATGACAGGGAAGCCTTATGGTTTCCCTGTTTTGCGAGGTAGTAATATGAACAGAGAACTTCTGACAAAGGCAGAGGAGCTTAATGATAAATACGTTCAGATGTGGGCTGACATATGCAGCATAGAAAGCCCCACAGACTTCAAGCAGGGCGTTGATGAGGTCGGCAGATACTTTATTGAGAAAGCGGAAGCGCAGGGCTGGGATGTAGAAATTCACGAAGAAAAGATATCGGGCAACTGTATAAGTATTACGATGAACAATACTTCGGATGAGGCTCCTGTAGTGTTTTCGGGGCATATGGATACGGTTCATGCTGTCGGAAGCTTTGGAAGCCCCGCTGTCAGATGCGAGGGAGACACGATATACGGTCCCGGAGTCAAAGACTGCAAGGGCGGTATTACAGCGGCTTTTATGGCAATGGAAATACTCGCAGCCTGCGGATTTAAAAAACGGCCTGTCAGACTGATACTGCAAAGCGATGAGGAAGTGGGCAGCGCTTTCAGTGAGGGAAGAACCATTGAATTTATGAGGGAAAAAGCTCAGAATGCAGTAGGGTTTTTCAACTGCGAAGCCCACAGAAACGGCGGCGTCACACTTATGCGCAAAGGCTCGGTCAAATACGAATTCGAGATAAGAGGCAAAGCTGTTCATTCCTCTAACTGCTATCTGGGTGCAAGCGCCATTACGGAAGCCGCCCGCAAGATTATACAGCTTGAAAAAATGAAAGCAAGAAACGGTATCACATGTAACTGCGGCACCGTAACAGGCGGAACCGCGGATAATTCCGTACCTGACATATGCAGATTCAGCGCTGACATCAGATTTAACGATATGAAACAGCTTCAAAAAGCGCAGAACAGAGTACGGCAGATTGCAGACAGATCATATGTGAGAGGCACTGAATGCACATGCAGGATTAAAACTATGCGAAGACCTATGGAGCTTTGCGATGCCAATGTTGCTTTGTTTCACCGGATAAATGAGATTTTTAAAGAATATGGTCTGCCAAAAGTAAGGCTTGAAAAATCAAGAGGAGGCTCTGACGCATCGGATATGACGTATTACGGTATCCCATGCATTGACTCCATGGGCGTTACAGGCAGGTTCATACATTCGATACATGAGGAGGCAAGAATGTCCTCACTCAAGGAAGCGGCCGTAAGGCTTGCGGTAATAGCGTGGGAGCTGTAATTTTTTGAGCAGGGATATTGACTTTACAGGCGATAAGGGATATAATATTAAAAGGCTGCGGGAGCTTCCCCGCAGTTTTAAATTGGAAAAAACCAATTTAATTCAAAGTAATTCTTGACTTTGACAGGATAAGAATATATACTTATATGGCGACTTTATGATAAAAATTCGAAAGAGCTTGTAATACAGCTCTAATTTTCAGTTAACGGAGGACAGAAACAATGAGAGTTAAAGTTACATTAGCGTGTGGTGAATGCAAGCAGAGAAACTACAATACTATCAAGAACAAAAAGAACGACCCTGATCGTATCGAAATGAACAAGTATTGCCCGTTCTGCAAAAAGCACACTCTTCACAAGGAAACTAAATAGTTAGAGGTATTAGAGATGGCAAAAGAAAACGCTAAGAACATAGGCAAGGAAACCAAAAAAAGAAACCTTGCGGCACAGCAGCCCAACAAAAAGAAGACATCCGTAAAGGATTACTTCAAGGGCATCAGAATCGAGATGAAAAAGGTAGTATGGCCTACAAAGAAAGAACTTGGCTCTTATACTGCTGTTGTTGTACTTACTTGTGCTTTCTTTGCGCTGGCATTCTGGGCTATAGATTCAGGATTCCTGGCATTACTAAAAGCAGTTTTAAATATTGAACTTTAGTAATTAGAGAGCGGAGGTACAGGTAGACAATGTCTGATTTAGATAGAAATTTAGCGTCTCCTCTTGAGGGCGAGGGCCTTAGAGGCGATGGAGTGGCAAAATGGTATGTTGTTCATACTTATTCCGGTCACGAAAACAAAGTAAAAATGAATATTGAAAAGATCGTCGAGAACAGGGGAATGCAGGATCTTATTCTTGATATTGTTGTACCAACCGAAGACAGAGTAGAAATTAAAAACGGACAACGCAAAGTTAAAACGAGAAAAATGTTCCCCGGCTATGTTATCGTAAAGATGATAGTTACAAACGAATCGTGGTACCTTGTCAGAAACACACAGGGTGTTACAGGCTTTGTAGGTCACGGTTCAGAGCCTATTCCGCTATCCAATGAGGAAGTTGCAAGAATGGGCATCGAAAAAGTATTCATTGATTTGGACGTGGAGGTTGGCGACAGCATCAGAGTCATCAGCGGGCCGTTTGAGGGCTTTATGGGTGTGGTTGAAGAAATCACTCCTGACAAGCAGGTTCTCAGAGCCAGGATATCCATGTTCGGAAGAGACACACCTGTAGAACTGGAATTCGGACAGGTTGACAAACTTTAGTTAACAGCATAATTTTAATATACTAGTCCCTGCGCTTTGAGCAGGAGAAAGGAGAACCAAAATGGCAAAGAAGATTGATGGCTATATCAAATTGCAGATTCCTGCAGGCGGAGCAAATCCTGCACCACCGGTAGGTCCGGCTTTAGGTCAGAAAGGTGTTAACATCATGGACTTCTGTAAGCAGTTCAATGCTAAGACTCAGGATCAGCCTGGAATGATTATACCTGTAGTTATCACAGTATACGCAGACAGATCATTCTCATTCATCTGTAAAACACCGCCGGCAGCTGTACTTATCAAAAAAGCAGCAGGTCTTGACAAGGCTTCGGGAGAACCTAACAAGAACAAGGTTGGTAAAATCACTTTAGCACAGGCACAGGAAATCGCCCAGACAAAGATGCCTGACTTAAACGCAGCAAATCTTGAATCAGCAACAGAAATGATCAAGGGTACTGCAAGAAGCATGGGTATATTAGTAGAAGAATAATTTAAGATGGGAGATCGCAAGATCGTTAGTACCACGAGGAGGTAACAAATGCCTAAAAGAGGTAAAAAGTATCAGGAAGCAAGAAAGCTTTTTGACAGACAGGAATTATATGATGCTGATGCAGCATTAGATCTTGTTGTTAAGGCAGCACCTGCAAAGTTTGATGAAACTGTAGAAGTTCATATCAAGCTGGGTGTTGACGGAAGACACGCAGACCAGCAGGTTAGAGGTGCAATCGTACTTCCTAACGGAACTGGTAAAACTAAGAAGGTTTTAGTATTCGCCAAAGGACCTAAGGCTCAGGAAGCTGAAGAAGCAGGAGCTGATTTTGTCGGAGCAGAAGAAATGGCAGAAAAAATCAAAAACGAAAACTGGTTCGATTTTGATGTTATCATCGCTACTCCTGACATGATGGGTGTTGTCGGCAGACTTGGTAAAATCTTAGGACCTAAAGGCTTAATGCCAAACCCTAAGTCAGGTACAGTAACAATGGACGTTGCCAAGGCAATCGAAGAAACTAAAGCCGGTAAGGTTGAGTACAGACTTGACAAGACAAACATCATTCACACACCTATAGGAAAGGTTTCATTCGGAGGCGAGAAGCTCAATCAGAACTTCACAGCACTTATGGAAGCTATCTTAAAGGCAAAGCCGGCGGCTGCGAAGGGTCAGTATTTAAGAAGTGTTACAGTAACAAGCACTATGGGCCCTGGAATCAAAGTAAATCCTCAGAAGATTACTTTAGGATAAAGGTAAATAAATAAGGAAACTAAACCGTAGACAGCGGGGGCTAAGGCTTAATAAACCCGCCGAGGTACAATATATAAATATTGGCCTTGCACACTGCGCAGGGCTTTTTATATTCGTACCACAAAATTTCCGTGGAAGGAGGAAAATTTTAAAATGTCAGTAGAAGCTAAACAGGCAAAACAGGTAATAATTGACGAGATTAAAGCGAAATTAGACAAGGCTCAGTCAGCTGTAGTTATAGACTATATCGGAACAACAGTTGAAGAAGCTAACGCTATGAGAAAAAAGCTTCGTGAGGCAGATGTTGATTATACAGTTTACAAGAACACTCTTATGAAGAGAGCTATTGCAGGCACTGTATATGAACCGCTTGCTGAAGTTCTTGAAGGACCAAGCGCAATAGCAATCAGCTATGATGATGCTACTGCTCCTGCAAGAGTATTAAACGATGCTATTAAAGAATACAAGAAGATGGAATTCAAGGGTGGCGTAGTAGAAGGTGAATACTTCGACAAGGATGCTATCCAGACAGTTGCAAACATTCCGTCAAGAGAAGTTCTCATTGCTAAATTTATGGGAAGCATTCAGTCCCCTGTATCAAAGGTTGTTCGTACATTCCAGGCAATCGCAGATGCAAAAGCTGAATAATTAAAAGAAAAAACTTTAAATTATAAATAAAGAAAAAGGAGATTATAAAATGGATAAGAATCAGATAATCGAAGCTATAAAAGCTATGTCAGTATTAGAATTAAATGAATTAGTTAAAGCTTGTGAAGAAGAATTCGGCGTATCAGCAGCAGCTCCAGTAGCAGTTGCAGGCGGTGCAGCAGGCGGCGCAGCAGAAGAAGAACAGACTGAATTCACAGTAGTATTAAACGCAGCAGGCGGCGAAAAGATCAAGGTTATCAAGGCTGTAAGAGAACTTACCGGCTTAGGATTAAAGGAAGCTAAGGAATTAGTAGACGGAGCTCCTTCAAACATCAAGGAAGGCATCGAAAAGGCAGAAGCAGAAGCTATCAAGACTCAGTTAGAAGAAGTTGGAGCAGAAGTAGTATTAAAGTAATCAAATACGAAAGCTTACGGAGGCGGTTTTTACCGCCTCTTTTATTTTGCAGCAGAATAATACATAGTATAGCAGGGATTAAATTATTTTTGTTCTTTTTTAGCTTTGTCAAGTCCTCTGAAAATGTTGAAATTTGAAAGAGTAAATAAATTTTAAAAAAGGAATTGACTGTAAAAACGGGGTGTGCTAAAATAGTAGCATAGAAAAGGTATAGAAAAACCGCATATGCGGTTTTTTCTATGCCTTTTTTGCGTGCCGGCGTTTTTTACAGGAGGAAAAAATGAAAAGAAAAACAAGAATAGCAGTATTAACAATAATATTTGTGTTAGGCTTATCGGTATTAAGCGCAAGCGCCATTGCAGACTCTGTAAAATTTCAGCTCTACACTGCGGCACCTGCGGCTGTTAAAGTTGCAGCAGATGATACGGTGTATCTCAAAACTGTAGAGAAGTACACATTTACCTACAAGGGAAAGCAGACTTTCAGCAATTTCAAAAGACTTATGAAAAGCATTGACGGAAGCACACTGCTTCCTCTGAGTGTAAAATGGGTATCTTCAAATGAAGAAGTTGCGACTGTAAACAGCTACGGTAAGATTACAGGGATAAAAAAGGGCAGCGCTTATGTATATCCACTGCCCAAAGGAGTTTACTCATACAAATGCAAGGGCAGATACATAACGTATACAAGCGGTAATCTGCTTGGAGAAATTAAAATCTACGGCGGAATTGGAGTTAGGGTTAAAGTAACTAAATAAAGGTATGAACGCCGGCGCGTTTTTACTTACCGGGCAGCAGCCTGTAAGTGAGCATACTGTTGCGAAAACTGTCATTTTGTGATAAACTTTGCTTACAAACAGAAAATAATTATTAAAAGCGGAGGCCTGCAATGCCTGAAAAGACTAACAATGCGGATAACAGAATAAAACAGCTCTTTTCAGGCTTTTCCTATGCCTGCGATACAAATGAAAACAATCTTCGCAGGATTTTAAGAGACAACAAAGAAACAGAGTTCGGCAGGCGCTTTGGCTTTGCGGATATTTCATCGGCGGAGGAATTTTCAAAGGCAGTGCCGCTTGGTGAATATGATGACTTTGAAGAATATATACAGAGGACATACAGCGGCGAGGACAATATACTTACTGCATATCCAATCAGAAACTTTATACTGTCATCGGGAACCAAGGGCAGAGTCAAGAGATTTCCGCTGACAGAGGAGGCTCTTTTTCGTTATTCCTCACATATTATTGATATCCCTACAGCGATTACAGGCGCAGATGATAAAAAAATGATACATACCAGTGTTTTTCGTCCCTTTGGCAGCAGAGGGGAAACACTGCTTTCTTCGGCGCATTACAGGTATATTGACAGCATAGGAAACCTGCAGGAATACCTGGGAGGAAAGAAACTGCTTTTTTCAGGCAGGGTAACTGACGTGCCTTATGTCAAGCTGAGAATTATGCTTGCATATGAGGATCTCAGTGCGATACAGTCAATATTTCTGTATGATGTGCTGCTGCTTTTCAGATATCTTGAAAAAAACCATAGCATGCTGCTGGATGATATAAAGAGGGGCCGAATATCTGCGGAGCTGCCGGAGGACATAAAAGAGGAGATAAACAGAATCCCCGCTTTAGATGCAGGGAGAATTAAAGAGCTTGAGAATATTTTCAGCAGCGGGGGCGGCAGCTTTACCGCTTCTGAAATATGGAAAAATCTCAAATATATCAGCGGAATAGGCGGCCGCTGCTTTGCCATGCAGACACGTATGCTCAAAAAATATACAGGGGATATACCGATTTACTATTTTGGTTATGCGTCCTCTGAGGTAATGGCGGGAGCTGCGCCGGAGATGGACAAAGCGGAATATGCGCTTTGTTCAGACTGCGCCTACTTTGAATTTCTGCCTGAGGACTCTTCGGAGACTGTGACAATTAAACAGCTTGACACAGGCAGGATTTATGAGCCTGTGGTAACTACCTTTTCGGGTCTTTACCGCTACAAAACAGGCGATCTGATTAAAATTACAGGATTTAAAGAGCAGGCTCCATTGTTCGAGGTGATTGGCCGTAAGGGCGATATTCTCAACATTGCAGGAGAAAAAATAGATACGGCGTCAATGAATGATGCGGTGAGCAGGGCCTCGGAGGAAACATCGGATATAGACGATTTCTGCGCTGCCGCGGATTATTCTGTTATTCCGGCAAGATTTCATATTTTTGCCGAAACAAAGGCAGACGAGAAGCAGCTTTCGGAAGTCCTTGACGATAAGCTCAAAGCCGTATCGGCAGACTATGAGGATATCAGAGAGCTCAAAATGCTGGGAAGACCTATTGTAACCTGTCTTGAAAACGGCTTCATATCCAGAGCGCTTTTCAATGAAAAAGGACACAATAAACCAAAGCTGTTTCTTACACAGGAGCAGTATGAAAAGCTGAAACAAGAGGTGGCAAAGCGTGAGAGAAAATGATCTTTCATTTATAAATAAACTTTATCTGTGCGCACTTTTTCCGAACATTATAGCAGTTCTGGGAGGAACCGTAAACGTGCTGTTTGACGGTATTCTGGTGGGCAGAAGACTGGGAGATGCAGGTCTTGCCGGCGTAAACCAGAGCTTTCCCGTATATTTAATCCTGTGCGCGCTGGGAGCGCTTGTGGCATCGGGCGCGGCGCAGCTTTCGGCAATGGCAGTAGGAGAAAACCGGAAACAGGACAGCATCAGAATTTTCAGGTGCGCCGTTTTGCTGGGAAGTGTTATGTCTGCAGCTGTCTGTCTGATACTTCTTGCATTTTCACAGCCTTTGGCAGAGCTTCTGTCATCAGGCGAAAACAGTGATTATGTGCGTACATATATACAGATTACACTTATAGGCGGAATTTTTAAGGTTATGCTGTATATTCCGTACTTTTATCTGCGACTTGAGGGCAGAAACGTGCAGGCTATGAGAATAATGCTGATTATGACGGCAATAAATATTGTTCTTGACTACATATTCCTGTTTGTATGTGACTTTGGAATTGCAGGAGCAGCATGGGCAAGCGTCACTGCAACAGCGGCTGCCTGCATTCTCGGATTTATATATCTTGCTGCGGATAGCGGTGATTTTTGCATCGGATTTTCATTTCCGCGCAGGGATGAATTTGTAGGGATTGCAAGATACGGGGTTATGATGTCCTTTAATAATATATTATCCGCGGTCCGCATATTTGCGCTTAACAAAGTGCTCTGGATATTCGGAGCAGGCGAGTTTACGGCAGTCTTTGCGGTCGTAAACAGCATAGCGGAATTTTCGATGTGTATTCAGAACGGAGTGCCTCAGGCCTCGGGAGCTATGATGGGTATATTTGCGGGTGAAAGAGATTCGGCAGCAATCAAAAAGCTGCTGCATACGCAGCTTCTGTGCGGAAGCCTGCTGTCTGCTGCAGTTGCCGCGCTCCTTATAGTATTTGCAGGCGGCATAGGGGGTATATTCGGAAGTAATGCAGACTCTGCGGCGGCTATATGCTGTTTTGCCGCAAGCCTTGTATTTGCCACAATAAACAATGTTTTTTCATATTATTACAATGCAACGGGCAATGTATGGCTTGCGAATATTTCGTTTCTTTTCAGAGTATGTATATTTGCAGTAGGCTTCTGCTATATGTTCGGAGAACTTAACCTTATGGTATGGCTGTTCTTTCCGGCGGCTGAGATTGCAACAATGATGCTGTGTCTTTCGGCGGGTTCAATCAAGGCGGAGAAAATGAAGCTCAATCCGTTTTATCTCATTGACGACAGCCTCGAAAAAAGCGGCAGAAGCATAGCCATGTCCGTAGAAGCAGAGAAGGATAAAATCTGCAAGGCCAGTGAAAAAATACAGGAATTCTGCGAGGCAAACGATATGCCTCCAAAGACAGCTATGGTGATAAGCCTTGCAGCAGAGGAGATAATGATGATAATTTCGGAAAAATCCCTTAAAGCAGGAGGCAACATAGACGTTAGAGTACTGAACGGTGATGATGCCGGCGTGCTTAGAATACGCTCAGGCGGTGAGAAATACAATCCTCTCGCGGCTCAGGACGAAAGCGATGAATATATGGGAATAAGAATGATAACAGGACTTGCAAAGAACATTGACTACCAGAGCGCTCTGGGCGTTAATACACTGACAGTTATTATATAATCCGGAGGAGACAGAATGAAACATCGTATATCCAAACTTGCATTTAAACTTACAATAGGCTTTGTGATACTGGGTATTCTGATATGCGGGATAAGCTCGTTTATCGGCTACAACCAGTATAAAAACAGCATAGAAAAGCAGTATAACGCAACAGCCTATGATATTGCGGAAACAGCGTTTTCATACTTCAAAAACGGTGAGCTGGCGCAATATGCAGAGCTTGCGGAGGGGTATAAAAACGGTACCGTAAGTGAAGAGGAAATAAAGGCTGCATTAGAAAGCGACAGGTACAAGGAAATCTCATCGGCCTTTGACAGTCTGAGAGAAGCTATGGGAGCAAACGATGTGCTTGCATTTGTACTCGACAAGGAAGAGCTTCAAAGCTATAACGGTGACCGTAAGAACTGGAATCCGCTTTTATATATGTTTGACAGCTATACTGTACCTGAATATTCCTATGAACTGGGTGACAGCGGCAGCTTTAATCCCGACTATATAAATGAGCTGGCGGATATAAAAGATACGGGGTGTATATCCTCAAGCTATTTTGTTTCAAAAGGGGATTACGGCTACAATACGGCAGGAATACTTCCGGTGACAAATCACGACGGTGTTTTTGCAATGATTTCGGTGGAGATACCTATGACTACACTTAAATCCTCGCTGCAGCAGTACATATTAAACGCAATACTGGTTACTGTGGCGGTAATAATTGTTGTAATTGCAGTATATATGATTTACCTGTTCAGAAGAGTTATAAAGCCGATAAACACAATTGCGGCAGAGGCCGGAAGCTTTACCAGCAATGACAACAGAATATCGGAGGCTTTATCGGGAATAAAAACAAGGGACGAAATAGAATCCCTTGCAGGAAGTATTCTCAAAATGGAAACAGACATAAATGAATACATAGAAAACCTCACAAAAGTTACAGCGGAAAAAGAACGTATAGGAGCAGAGCTTGACGTGGCGCGTCACATTCAGTCCTCGATGCTGCCTTGCATATTCCCTGCATTCCCTGAAAGAGATGAATTTGAAGTCTATGCAACCATGACTCCTGCAAAGGAGGTCGGAGGGGACTTTTACGATTTCTTTATGGTGGATGAACGCCACCTTGCCATAGTTATGGCAGACGTTTCGGGCAAAGGAGTTCCGGCGGCGCTGTTTATGGTAATAGGCAAGACTCTCATAAAAGATCACACCCAGCCGGGCAGAGATCTGGGAGAGGTATTCTCCGAGGTTAACGATCTTCTCTGCGAATCCAACAGCGAGGGACTTTTCATAACTGCCTTTGAGGGAGTGCTGGACCTTGTGACAGGCGAGTTTAACTTCGTAAACGCAGGGCATGAAATGCCTTATATATATAAGGGAAGAAGCTTCGAAGCCTACAAGATAAAGCCGGGCTTTGTCCTTGCAGGTATGGAGGGCATGCGCTACAAGGCGGGAAGTATGACCCTTGAGCCGGGGGATAAGCTGTTCCAGTATACCGACGGCGTTACGGAAGCAACAGACTCTGGTAACCGGCTTTACGGAATGGAAAGACTTTCTGATGTTTTAAATAAAGTGAAAGACGATACCCCTGAAGCTGTTCTTGACGCAGTTAAGACTGACCTTGACAGGTTTGTGGGCGATGCACCGCAATTTGACGATATAACTATGCTGTGTCTTGAATACACAAAGAAAATGGAGGACAGATAGATGAAAGAACTGACCCTGCCGGCTGCTGCCGAAAATATAGAAAAAGCCGTTGCGTTTGTAAACGGTCAGCTTGAGGCTGCCGGCTGCCCGCCTAAAACAATGATACAGATAGACGTTGCCATTGATGAGCTGTTTGGAAATATAGCTCATTACTCCTACGGAAAAGATACAGGTGATGCAACCGTCAGAGTTGAGGTTACAGAGGAGCCGGCGGTAATAATCACTTTTATAGATAATGGTATTCCGTATAACCCGCTCAAAAAACCGGACCCCGATGTGACGAAAGACTTAGAGGAGCGGGAAATCGGAGGCCTTGGGATATTTATGGTCAAAAAAAGTATGGACGATATAACATATGAATACAAAGAGGGGCAGAACATTCTGCGTATAAAGAAATATATGGAGAGAAAAAATGGATAACAGCATTTTCAGAAAAAAGAGTATAGAGCGGATATCCTCGCCGGAGCAGCTTGGAGACTATATCAGAGTTTCAAATCCATCCGTATGGATTATTCTCGGAGCCATAATAGTGCTGCTTGCGGGAGCGTGCGTATGGGGGATATTCGGAACTATTGAAACAAGAGTATCGGCTCCGGTTGTATCTGATGGAGAAAGCGTTAACCTTTATCTTGATGAAGAAGAAATAAAAAACGTAAATGTAGATATGGAAGTTACTGTTGAGGAGGCGGAATACAAAATAATATCAATTTCACAAAAGCCCGTACAGATTGGCAGAGATTTTGACCCGTATGTGCTTCATATAGGAGGCTTCACCGAGGGTCAGTGGATATATCAGGCTGCGGTATCAGGCGATATCCCCGCCGGTATATATGAGTCATCTATAGTAACCGAAAGAATTTCGCCTATGTCATTTGTATTGAACTGAGGTAGTATATGAGTAAGAGGAATATAATCAAAAAACCGGTTGCCGGCGGTGTCGCAAAGGTGCCTGTTGTAATGCAGATGGAGGCGCTTGAGTGCGGAGCCGCATCGCTGACTATGATTCTTGCATATTACGGCAGATGGATACCTCTTGAGCAGGTGCGCGCCGACTGCGGTGTTTCCAGGGACGGCTCCAATGCCAAGAATATGCTCAAGGCTGCCAGAAACTACGGACTGATTGCAAAGGGCTACCGCTATGAGCCGGAGGAGCTCAAAAAAAGCGGCAGATTTCCCTGCATAATACACTGGAATTTCAATCATTTTCTCGTTTTATGCGGATTTAAGGGAGATAAAGCTGTATTAAACGATCCTGCAAAGGGCAGCTACACTGTATCTATGAAAGCATTCGACAAGGCTTTTACAGGTATATGCCTTATGTTTGAACCGGGAGAGGATTTTGAGCCCGGCGGCAAGCCCAAAAGCGTTGTCAGCTTTGCGCGCAAAAGACTCAAAGGCGCAGGGACTGCGGTGGCATTTGTAATTGCCACGACAGTGATATCCTCACTGATAGGAATTATAAATCCGGCATTTTCAAGAATATTTATGGACAGAATTCTGACGGGACAGAACCCCGACTGGCTGATTCCCTTTATTATAGCGCTGTCGGTGCTATCGGCGCTGCAGATTATCGTAAGTCTGATACAGACCGTATGGTCACTTCGCATTAACGGCAGACTTGCGGTCACAGGAAGCTCGGTCTTTATGTGGAAAGTTCTGCGTATGCCTATGGAATTTTTCTCCCAGAGAATGGCGGGAGACATACAGCAGAGACAGGCCTCCAACGCATCTATTGCGGGCAATCTGGTTAACACCTTTGCACCGCTGGTGCTTCAGGCCGCAATGATGATATTTTACCTTGTCGTAATGATAAGATACAGCCTTATCCTTACAGTCGTAGGCATTATGTCAATCCTTGTAAACCTTGTTATTTCAGATGTCATTTCAAAAAAGAGAGTCAATATAACAAGGGTTCAGATGCGTGATGCGGGCAAGCTCGCAGGCGCTACAGTAGCCGGAATTGAAATGATAGAAACAATAAAGGCAAGCGGCGCCGAAAACGGATATTTTGAAAAATGGTCGGGATATCAGGCCAGCGTAAACACCCAGAAAGTAAAATTCGCAAAGCTTAATCAGTACCTCGGACTTCTGCCTGCATTTGTTTCAGAGCTTACAGGGACTGTTGTGGTTGTAATAGGCGTATGGCTTACCATGCAGGGGCAGTTTACGGTAGGTATGATTATGGCGTTTCAGGGCTTTTTAACCTCCTTTACGGGACCTGCAAACTCCCTTATTTCAGCGGGACAGACATTGCAGGAAATGCGGACCGAAATGGAAAGAGTAGAAGACGTTATGGAATACCCGTGCGATGTTGAATTCGATGAAACCTTAGATGAAAACGCCGGATATGACAAGCTTTCCGGAAGCGTTGAGCTTAGGAATGTCACTTTTGGATATTCACGTCTTGCAGACCCCCTTATAGAAAACTTCTCTATGAGTCTTAAACCGGGCTCAAGAGTTGCATTTGTAGGAGCTTCGGGCTGCGGCAAATCGACGATTTCCAAACTCATATCGGGACTTTACAAGCCGTGGAGCGGGGAAATTCTCTTTGACGGAAAGCCAATGGATGAAATAGACAGAAGCGTGTTTACAGGCTCCCTTGCTGTTGTAGACCAGGATATAATTCTGTTTGAGGATACCATAGCAAACAATATCAAGATGTGGGACTCTTCAATAGAGGATTTTGAGATGATTATGGCGGCAAGAGATGCCAGTCTTCACGAGGATATAATGCAGCGTGACGGCGGCTACAACTATAAGATAACCGAGGGCGGCAAGGATTTTTCCGGCGGTCAGAGGCAGCGTATGGAAATCGCAAGAGTGCTGTGTCAGGATCCGACGATAATTATTCTTGATGAGGCCACAAGCGCCCTTGATGCCAAGACGGAATACGAGGTTGTAAACGCTATCAGGGACAGAGGCATCACCTGCATAGTTGTTGCTCACAGGCTTTCGACAATACGCGACTGTGACGAGATAATAGTAATGGATAACGGCAGGGTGGTAGAACGCGGCAGCCACGAGGAGCTTTATGCAAGAGGCGGAGCTTATGCAAAGCTTGTTTCAAATGATTGAGGAGGTAGACTGTTATGGGCTGGTTTGATGAACAGATCAGACAGAGAAAACTAAATGATGATTGCCTCTTTGAAGAGGCTTTTGCAGATATTGCGGGAGCTGTTACAGGAAGCAAAGTGTACGCCGCTTTAAACGATTTTCAGAAATCAAAGGACGCTATAGAGGAAATCCTGAAATTCTATCACGTCAGAGCTTCGGAGCTTCCCGAAAATATTGAAGATATAAACGAGCAGCTTGAATATCTTCTCAGACCTCACGGGATTATGAGAAGAACCGTAATTCTTGATAAGGGCTGGTACAAAGATGCAATAGGAGCAATGCTTGCTGTCAGAAAATCCGACGGCCTGCCTGTTGCCCTTATTCCTGCGGGAATGGCAGGATATACATATTATGATGCAGACAGCGGCAGATACATTAAGATAAACGGCAGAAATGAGAGTCTGTTTGAAGAGGAGGCTATTGCCTTTTACAGCTCGTTTCCGCTTAGAAAGCTTGGGATTGCGGACCTGATGAGATACATAATCCATACGCTTTCAATATCGGATTTTGTTATGGTGGGGATTGCAACTCTTGCCGTAACGCTTATAGGCCTGCTTACACCAAAGCTGACAAACCTGATGTTTTCAGATGTTCTTGAAAGCGGCAGTGTGCGTGTCCTTATATCGCTTGCTGTGTTTATGGTGTGCGTTTCGGCAAGCTCCATTATTGCCGGAGGCATCAAAACGCTTCTGCTGGCGAGAGTAAGCACCAAAACAGACCTTGCGGTGCAGGCGGCGTCTATGATGAGAGTTCTATCTCTCCCTGCCGGTTTCTTCAAGGATTACAGTGCAGGAGAACTTTCGTCAAGAGCCCAGCATATAAATTCACTTTGCAGCATGCTTGTTTCGACAGTGCTTTCCACAGGACTTACCTCTGTGTTTTCGCTTGTATATATTTCTCAGATTTTTAAATATGCGCCTATGCTGGTAGTTCCGGCGCTTACGGTTATTGCCGCAACGGTGATATGTTCAATTGTAACTATGTTTGTGCATATGAAAAACTCAAAAAAGCGCATGGAATCTGCCGCAAAGGAAAGCGGTCTGAGTTATTCTCTCATATCGGGAGTTCAGAAAATCAAGATTTCAGGCTCAGAAAAACGTGCCTTTGCCAAGTGGGCAAAGCTTTATGCGCAGGAGGCAAAGCTTACATATAATCCGCCGTTGTTTCTGAAGATTAATTCGGCTTTAAATCTTGCAATTTCTCTTGCAGGAACCATAATAATGTACTATTTTGCGGCAGCAGGCGGAGTGTCGGTTGCGGACTATTATGCTTTTACGGCGGCCTACGGTATGGTTTCGGGAGCGTTTATGTCCCTTGCATCCATGACGATGACCGTTGCAGGCATCAGGCCTGTGCTGGATATGGCAAAGCCCGTTTTAGAGGCGGAGCCTGAAATTGCAGAGGGCAAGAGGGTTGTAGAGAGAGTTTCGGGTGGCATAGAGCTTAACAATGTTTCTTTCAGATACAGCGACAGTATGCCAAACGTTATAGATAACCTGTCAATTAAAATCAGACCGGGGCAGTATGTTGCCATTGTAGGCAGCACAGGCTGCGGCAAGTCAACGCTTATGAGGCTGATGCTGGGCTTTGAAAAGGCGCAGAAAGGAGCCATATACTATGACGGCAGAGACATATCAAAGCTTGATTTAAAATCTCTGCGACGCAGAATAGGCGTTGTTATGCAGGACAGCAAGCTGTTTTCGGGAGACATATATTCAAACATTACGATTTCTGCCCCGTGGCTTACATTAGATGAAGCATGGGAGGCGGCAGAGCTTTCGGGAATTGCAGATGACATTCGCCGTATGCCTATGGGTATGCACACAGTCATTTCAGAGGGAAGCGGCGGAGTTTCCGGCGGACAGAGGCAAAGACTTATGATAGCCAGAGCCATTGCACCGAAGCCTAAAATCCTTATGTTTGACGAGGCCACCAGCGCTCTTGACAACATAACGCAAAAAAAAGTGTCCGAAAGCCTGGATAACCTCAAATGCACCAGAATTGTCATAGCTCACAGACTCTCGACAATCAGAAGCTGCGACCGTATAATATATCTTGAAAACGGCAGAATTGCAGAGGACGGCACCTACGAGGAGCTTATTGCAAAGAACGGCAGATTTGCGGAGCTTGTTGAAAGACAGAGGCTTGACAAATAGATTAAGAACAATATACCTTTTGCATTTCTAAGTGTATAAACAGACAAAAGAATAATGAGGAGGAGAGCAATATGGCAGATACTAAAAAAGAACTCAACCTTGAAGAACTCGAAAAGGCGGCAGGCGGAGCATATCAGAGATATTTCCGCTATATAGTGCAGAGCGGAGATACGCTTGAAAGCGTTGCAAAGCACTTCTATATGTCGGTGGAGGACCTTAAGAGCCTTAACAATATCTCAGGACCGGAGGACTTCTACGCAGGATTGCAGATTACGGTACCGATGCCGGGCTGCTGATAAAATTACAGAAAGGAACAGAACGATATGACAGAAATAAAAACAGGGCGGGAGAGCTTTAGATGACAATGCGTAAAGAAAAAGCAGAGAGATATACCATATATGTGGGTCTGGCTGACAGAAACGAATATGAGCAGAAAGTAAGCTTTGAAAAAGCCTCATCGCTTGTCAGCAATGTGTGCAGAAACTATAATATGTCGTTTTCGCTGGTTTTGCAGCAGGGCGGATATTTCCATCACAACGGACAGTTTGTCGATGAAACAAGTCTGGCGGTAAGCCTGATTAATGCGGACAGACGTCTTGTGGATGAGGTGGCTGCTGACCTGTGCTGTTTTTTCAATCAGGAAAGTGTTATGGTAACCTGCGAGAAAATCCGGGTTTACAGCGTTGAAAACAACATCGATTTAAACGAAACGGATCTGAAGCCATGAAATACATACTTAATGAAAACATCGCTCTGCGTTCGTGGCATATGGTATCGTACGCCTACTATATCAGGCATATGCGTAATGCCGCAGGGCTTACTGAAGCTGAATATGAATTTCTCTCTGCCTGTGACGGAGCGACCGAAGCTCCTGCAGGCTCAGAGGAGCTTGCAGAGAAGTTTCTGGCATCGGGAATGATAAGAGAAGCAAAGGATGGAGAGGCTGTTTCACAGTGGAGCAGACCGAGATATTGCGACAACCGGTATTTCCCTGCGCTCAATCTGATGCTTACGGGCAAATGCAACTACAACTGCCTTCACTGCTTCAATGCGGCGGACAATGCTCCTCTTATGAGCGAGTTTTCCTTTGAGGAAGCATTAAGTCTTCTGGACGAAGCAAAGCTGTGCGGGATCAATGCCTTTACAATAACAGGCGGAGAGCCTATGCTTCACAGAAATTTTTTTGAAATTATAGAGGGAATATATGAGAGAGGAATGTACGTTGAGGAGCTTAATACCAACGGATCCCTTCTAAATCAGGAGGCTCTTGACAGATTTAAGGACATAGACTGCTATCCCCTGATTAAGATTTCCTTTGACGGCACAGGCCATCATGACTGGCTGAGAAACAAGGCAGGAGCTGAGGCGGATGCTCTTCGCGCAATTAAGCTTTGCGTGGAAAACGGCTTCAGAGTCAAGGTGCAGACCAATGTACACAGGAAAAATCTCGAAAGTATGATGCCGACAGCGCTGCTGATGGAGAAACTGGGTGCTGCGGAGCTGCGTATAATCAGAACTACAGAGGCTCCCAGATGGGTGCAAAACGGCGGGGAATATACCCTGAACCTTTCAGAGTATTTCGATGCCATGCTTGACCTTGTTTCAGAGTACAAAGAAAAAATAAAGAATATGTCACTTGACATATGGCAGTTTGCAGACCTGTTTCCGCAGAGCAGAAGCTTTCGGATGAGGCCCGTTGAGTGCGCAGAGGGCGAATACCGCGACAGTATCCCGGTATGCCGTGGAAACAGAGGGATGGTTGCGGTAGGGGCAGACGGAAGTGTCTATCCCTGTCACCAGCTTTCGGGCGAATACGAAAGAAGAAACGAGCATCTTGGCAATGTCAAAACAGAGGGCCTGCAGAGTCTGCTGAGAGAAAGCAGATATCTCTCAGAGGTGTGTACAACGGCGGGGGAGCTGAAATCGGTAAACAGCAAATGCGCTTCCTGCAGATATTTCAGATACTGCGCTGGCGGCTGCAGAGCTGTGGCGCTGGTGCTGACAGATGATAAGCTGGGGTGCGATCCGTCAAAGTGTATGTTCTTTGAGAGCGGATATCACAGGAGAATAACGGAAATAATGGGGGAATGGCGTAATCTGGCGCCGGTAAGTGAGGAATTATGATAGAACAGAAATTAAAAGGTTTGTTTGATTTGCAGAGCTTTGTCGGAAATGCCCGCATTGAGAAGCTTGTGCAGGAGACAAACAGCAGATACGGCGAAGAGCTGTCTGATGATATGCTGGGTTATGTATCTGCCGCAGGAGAAGCCGATAACTACAGGGACAGTAAAAACAGCAGGGGCGAAAATGAGTGAGATTGCATTAATGAACAGGGAAAAAATATATCTTGAATTTAAGAACAAAGTATCGGCATATGTGGCGGGCAAAGGCATAAGCGGACACGAAGCGGAGGACATTGTGGCAGACGTGTTTCTCAAGGTTTATAAAAATCTTGACAGATACGATGAAACAAAGGCCTCCTTATCCACGTGGATTTATACCATAACAAAGAACACGGTTATAAACTATTTCAGATCCCGTAAAACTCATACAGAGCTTACGGATGTTATGGCAGAGAATACCGAAACAATGTACAGCCCCGATGTGCTTGACGACCTTGCAGATGCGCTTGAATATATGAAACCCAGAGACAGAGACCTGATTATCCTGCATTACTACAACGGTTATACCCTCAAAGCCATTGCGGAAATGATGGGTATGTCGTACATAAATGCAAAGGTGATACATTCAAAGGCTCTGGCGTTTTTAAGGGAAAAAATGAGCGTGTGAAAGAGATAAAAATAAAGGGACAGACGACCGGAAGTCAAACCGGTTGTTTTTTGCAAAAAAACATTGCTGAATTTCAAAAAACACTTGACTTGTACATCGATGTTTATTGTAGTATCCCGAGTTCGACAGTTTCAGAATAAAAAAGAGGCGTTTAACATTGAAAAATCAATGTTTATGCCTCTTTCGTGATTTTTGAAAATGTTGTATCAGAACTGTTTCTTAAAAAGTTTTTAAATTTTTTTCCTACATATTGCATTCAGGTCTTTCGGTCGGTAATACTTTCTGTTTAAACCCAGTCCGAAACAGGTTTCAAGCGCATTTAGTGTCTGTGAACCCGTATATTGCGCAATATAGCAGGCATCCCCGATATTTGCAACTTTCATACTTTGCAGAGTCTCGATAATATTCCGGGTTGTAAAGTGCTGATTCCTGTCATAGCTGTTTAACTTTACTTCAAGAAGCCGGTATATCAGAAGTGCTGTGTAGCAGATCATAAAGTGGGCGATAATGCGTTCTCTTTTACTGTGAAAGTCAGGTTTCCATCAACCCGGCATCAGTTTCAATCAATTGCGGTGATACAGCGGACATTACCGTAACAGCAGAAACAGATAAAGGCACAGAATATGAACTGACATATGAGTGGTATGAAAGCACAGACGGAAGCTATGAAAAAGCAGCTCTGATTGACGGAGCAACAGGCAATGCATATACTGTTCCTGCGGACAAATAAGCAGGCACATACTATTACTTCTGCAAAGTAAAGGCAACACGCGTTGACAACAGTGAATTTGTTATTGTAAAATCAGACGTTGCGACAGTAACTGTTACCAAGAAATCAACAGGTCACTACAAACCGACCCAGAAACCTGAAATAATAGCAGGAGAGGGAACCAAGGCAGACCTTACATTAAACGATACTAAAGCGACAATCACTGTAGAAGACGGATATGAAATAACAGATGTAATTGTTAACGGCACTTCATTAGGCAAGGTTACAGAAATCACAGGCCTTAAGACAGGCGACAAGGTTGAAATCAAGACAGCCAAAAAACAGACAGAGCCTGAATTCAACATCAGCAGCTATGTCAAGAACCTTAAACTAGTTGCAAGATCATCAAAGACTGCAAACGGAAATATTCGTATTAAGGTTGCTTCCGTAACAGATCAGAACGGAAATCCTGTAGACCTGTCAGTACTTAAGGACAAGGGATACACAGTTAAGTACAAATTCTACAGATCGGAAAAGAAAGCATCTGAATACGGCGCAAGAATTGAAAAAGACACTGATAACAACGTATATATCAATAACACAGGCAGCAAGGGTACTAAATACTTCTACAAGGTAAGAGTTATGGTATATGACGCAAACGGTAAACTTGTTGCAAAGAGCGAACTTAAACAGTGCAAATATGCATCAAGAATATGGAGTAAATAATTAACCTTAATAAGGAATTTATATACTCCGTATACTGACAACTGAATTAAGGTATGTTAAGCAGACAATCTATGACGGGTTGTCTGCTTTTTATACCTGTAGTTCGGCTACGAGCTGCTTACTGCCTACGGATGAAATATATTCCTTTGTCAGGTTGATGTTTCTTTCCCGCAGTGCTATACTTTATATACAGCAAAGCTTTCCACCTTATTCTTTCGGGTAGAGAATAAGCGAGGAAAATTATGAACAAAAACAATAACATACTGTATCCGTTCAGCAAACAGCTTATGTTTGCCAAGGTAATGGAGGACAGGGAGCTGTGCAGGGATATGCTTGGCATAATATTCCCTGACAGAAAAGTAAAGGACATAATAGTCCACAAACGGGAAGTTTCCGTTTCAGAGGTCACAGTCACAACGGGTATGGAGTCAAAGTCGATAAGACTTGATGTACTTTTTGAAGATGAACGTGGCTGGTACGATATTGAAATGCAGGTGGAGAACAGGGAGAATCTTCCTAAGCGCAGCCGTTATTACGGCGCTGCGCTTGACGTGAACAAACTTAAAAAAGGCAGGGATTACAATGAGCTCAAACCGTCATACATAATATTTATATGTATGTATGATGAAATGAAGATTGACGAGCCTGTCTACTCATTCAGAATGTTTGATGAGAAGTACGGTATACCGCTTAATGACGAGAGGTATACGGTTATCCTTAACGCCAGCTGCAGTACGGGGAAAGTGCCTGAAAGGTTCAGACCGCTGTTTGAATATCTTAAGACAGGTGAGGTTGCAGGAGAAGATGACTTCATCGAAAAGATAGATGCGAGGGTCAGAGAGTTTCAGGACGATGAGGAGATAAAGCATATGATGTCGGTTGAAGATGAGATGAGGCTCTTTTACGAAAATAAGTATGAAAAGAAATATGAAAGAGACCTGAAGGAAGGCCTTGAGAAGGGTCTGGAACAGGCCCAAAAACAAAGTCTTGAACAGGGTCTTGAACAGGGCAGAACTGAAGGAGAGGCTTCCGGTAGAGCGGAGCGAGAGATTGAGATAGCAAGGGCATTAAAAGACAGAGGTGTTTCTATAGAAATTATTGCTGAAACCTCAGGACTGTCAGCAGAAGAAATCGATAAGTTATAGTATGTTTTTTAGAAAGAATAGGGACGAATGATATTTAAAGGTAATAGGATGTTCTGAGAAGCTATGGGAAACGGATTTAAGCAGCATACCGTTTCCCTTGAGAGAGAAAAACGAATAATGTTAAGCAGGCAATTCACTGAATTAAGGTGGATTGTCTGTTTGCGTATAGGAGAAAAAACGGGATTTCGACAGATATGTATATTGATTCAATAGTCAGAATTGTGAGTTGGCACTGTGTAAAAAAGTGCGTGAAAAAGGTGGTTTTTTTAAATGAATTATGTCGAAAGTGTGTCACCTTTTGGCGAAAAGGTGTATCATATAAGCAGAAACTTTTTTATGAGGAGAAATTATGGTTTTCAGCAGCTTTGAATTTATACTTTGGTTTTTGCCGTTTTTTTTACTTACATATTACAGCATTCCGGACAGATACAGAAATCTGTGCATTTTTATATTCAGCATGATTTTCTATGCTTACGGAGCGCTTGCGCAGCCGGTATATATACTGATTCTGCTTGCTTCGATAGGTGTAAACTATCTGGCAGGTCTGTGCATTGCCGGGATTCACAAATACAGAAAACTATTCCTTATAGCAGGGATTGTAATTGATTTAAGTGTGCTGTTTGTATTCAAGTATGCAGACTTCTTTATCGAAAACATCAACAGATTCGGGCTGGATCTGCCTATGCAGGAGCTGGTGCTCCCGATAGGTATCAGTTTTTATACATTCCAGGAGATATCATATCTCATAGATGTATACCGCAGAGATATTCATACGGAGACAAGCATTCTCAACCTCGGCACATATATCGTTATGTTTCCGCAGCTTGTGGCAGGGCCTATAGTGCGCTATGAAACAATTCGTGACAGGCTTGAGCACAGAGTATGCACCAGAGAGGATTTCATATACGGCGTCAAGCTTTTTGTAGCCGGACTTGGCTCAAAGGTGCTGCTTGCCAACAGACTTTCAGGGCTGTGGCAGGCGGCCGGAGGCATAGGCTATGAATCAATATCCACACCTCTTGCGTGGATGGCAGCTGTAGCCTTCAGCTTTCAGATATATTTTGACTTTTACGGATACTCCCTTATGGCCATAGGCCTCGGCAAAATGTTCGGCTTTGAGCTTCCGGACAATTTCAGACATCCGTACATTTCAAAGTCGATGACGGAGTTCTGGCGCAGATGGCATATCACGCTGGGCGCGTGGTTCAGAGATTATGTGTATATTCCTCTTGGCGGTAATCGCAAGGGCATAGGCAGGACCTATCTCAATCTGTTTATAGTGTGGACACTTACAGGCTTCTGGCATGGAGCGAGCTGGAACTTTATTCTTTGGGGAATGTTCCTGTTTGCAGTCATTGCAGTTGAGAAATCAGGACTTTTGAAGATTCTTGAAACCCACAGGGTGATAGGACATATATACATGATAATACTTATTCCTGTTTCGTGGATGTTCTTTGCAATTGAAGACGTTTCGGATATCGGCGTGTTCTTTCAGAGAATGATCGGTGCAGGCGGAGTCAATGTATTCGCAGGAGATTTCATTAAATACGGCATGCAGTATGGAATATTTCTGCTGGCGGGAATTATATTCTGCACACCTCTGCCGAGAATGATTTTCAGGAAGCTTCAGAACAAATATATCAGAGCTGCAATTCTGGCAGCTGTAGCGGCAGGCTCTTTTTACTGCATTTACAAGGGAATGAATGATCCGTTCCTGTACTTCAGATTTTAGGTGGGTAGGGTATTATGAGAAGAAATAAATCAGTCAAACTATATATAATAATTGTTCTTGTCCTTATTATAGGATTCATGGCTGCAGGAGTTAAAATTTTTGCAGACAGAATCTCTGAAAACAGCGAAGCGGGCGAGGCTGCAGTAAACATAAAGGAAATACAGAAAATAGACAGATTGCTTTCAGAGCAGAGCTTCAGGCCCGATCCGGTCAAAGCGGCTCTCGGCAAATATGACGGCAATGCAAGTCTTACAACTCCGGAATTTCAGAAGGCTCCTGACGGATATTTTGAAGACGCATTGTTCATAGGCGATTCCCGTACCGTAGGACTTAAAGAATACGGCAATATATCAGGCGCAGACTTCTTTGCCACAGAGGGAATGAGTGTCTACGGCATATACAAAGAAAACGTTAATATAGAGAATTTTGGTGCAATTTCATTTAAAACATTAATACAGAGCAAAAAATATGGTAAAATATATATTATGCTTGGCATAAACGAGCTTGGATACAGGCTCAGTGATACTGCAGCCAGATTTGAAAAACTGGTGAACACAATAAAAAAATATCAGCCTGACGCGATAATATATATAGAAGCCAATCTGCATGTGTCATCTAAACTTTCAAAGAGTGACAAGATATTCAATAACAGCCGGATTGACAGGTACAACAATATGCTTGCACAGATTGCAGATAATCGAACTGTCTTTTATATTGATGCAAATGAAATGTTCGATGACAGAGAAGGCGGCCTTGGAGAAGAATACACATCTGATAGTATTCATATTATGGGTAAATACTACAGCGACTGGGGCTCATGGATTGCAGAAAGGGTGATTGTCAAGTAATTACAGGCAGGGAAAGAGGAGTCGGATGCCGTATATTAAAAGCAGCAGCTGGTTTTGCAGCAGAGTCGAAAGCCTTGAAAAAAGCATGTACCTTCTGGCAGTAAGCACACTCAAAAATGATTATGATGCAGAGGATGCCATGCAGAGCGCCATTCTTAAAGCCTACGAGAATTTAGATCAGCTCAGAGCTGCGGATAAATTCAAACCATGGCTTTTCAGAATCCTCATAAACGAGTGCTACAGGCTACTGAATGACAAAACATACAATGTGGATATAGATGAATTTACGGACATAGGGGAAACACAGGAAAACCTCGATGACAGGATTACATTGTGGGAGACTGTAAATCGTCTGGATGACGAATATCGGATGGTTATAATTCTTTTTTACTATGAAGGCATGAAAATAAAGGATATTGCAAAGACTCTTGAAATTTCAGAGGCGAACGTCAAAAAAAGGCTTCAGAGAGCAAGGGGGCATTTAAGTCAGATGCTCGACAGGGAGGATTTTCAATGAAAAAAACAGACAGAAAAATCAGGAAAAATCTCAGAACTGATGCACCTTGTGTTCCTGAAGGTTTCTCAGAAACCTTCAGGAGAACTCTTGATGAGATAAAGACAACAAACAGACGCAGCCGCAGGAGACTGTGGCAGACGGCAGCAGTTGCGGCCGCAGTAGTTGCAGTCACCTTTGTTATTATACCGAATGCAAGTCAGAGCGCTGCATATGCGATGCAGGACATACCGGTTATAGGCAGAATAGTAGAGGTTGTAACAATAAACAAAAAACACATAAATGAAGCTGACTGGCACGAGAATGTGGAGGTTGCGCAGATTGAGGGAGACAAGGCTCTGAGCAGCCAGATTAACTATATCAACGCGGATATCAGAGAATTGACCGATATAGCTGTCAGTCAGTTTGAGGAGGAGCGAAAAGAACTTGAACGTAGGAATCTTACGGCGCATACCGGACTTGATATAAGCTATGATGTTCTGATGAATACTGACAAGTGGTTCACCATCAGGATAAATGTTTTCTATTCCGCAGGCAGCGGTATAGCAGAGCAGCATTTTTATCACATAGACAAGACAAAAGGAACAGTTGCCGGACTTTCAGATCTATTTGATGATAATTTTGATTATGTCAGTGTATTCAGCAGGGAAGTCAAAAATCAGATGAAGGCTCAGATGAAATCCGACAGTTCCAGAACATACTGGCTCGGCACAGGCAGAGAGCTGGGCTATGAATTTGACAAAATAGACAGGGAACAGAATTTCTATTTTGACGATGACGGCAATATAGTGCTGGTATTCAGTAAATATCAGGCAGGTCCGGGTTATATGGGCTGCCCTGAGTTTACAATAGCCGCAAAGAAATTCAATAAGCATTTGAAATAGACGATATGAAACCGCAGGAGGCTGTAACAGGCTTAATGCGGTTTTGTTATTGTGTTTTAGTTTATTTTCGGTTTATTTTCTGCTATACTTAAATCATAAACAGAGTTTACAAGGAGCAGCAGGATATGTTTAAGATAATGGTGGCAGAGGATGACAGAAACACCTCCAAGCTTATGAAAGCGATTATAACAAGGGGCGGCTATGAAGTGGTGTGCGCTGCTGACGGCGTAGAGGCGCTGGAGCTTATGGACAGGCAGCATATAGATTTAATAGTTTTAGATGTTATGATGCCAAATATGGACGGGTACGAGTTTACGGACACCCTGCGAAGCTGCGGAGATAACACGCCCATACTTATGGTTACAGCCAAGGAGCTTCCCGAGGACAAATGCAGAGGCTTTATCGCAGGAACTGACGACTATATGATTAAGCCTGTAAATGAAGAGGAGCTGCTGCTTCGTATAAAGGCGCTGCTCAGACGCGCGCAAATAGCAAACGAAAGAAAGCTTTACATAGGAGATGTTGTTCTCGACTATGACTCTCTGACCGTTACAAAGGGAGGAGTGTCCCAGAGCCTGCCGCAAAAGGAGTTTTATCTTCTTTACAAGCTTTTGTCATATCCGGGTAAGATATTTACGAGAATACAGCTTATGGACGAAATCTGGGGTATGGACTCCCAGTCGGCGGATACTACCGTAAACGTGCATATAAACAGGCTGCGCAAGCGTTTTGAGGGCTTTGATGAGTTTAAGATCGTAGCCATCAGAGGTATAGGTTATAAGGCGGTGAAAACCTGTGAATAGACTAAAGGAAATATTTCAGAAGCACCAGCTTCCTCTGGCATATACGGGCGTAACCATAGGGGTTATGATTATATCCTTTGCAATTATGTTTGTGGGAAGATTTCTGTTGAGAAGCATAGGATTTATAGAGGATATTCCAAGGCTCTGGCAGCTTATATCCCTTGCGTTTCTCGCAGTTGTAATAGGGGCTGCGGTAGCGGCGGCATTCAGCAGAATTCCGTTAAAGCCTCTTCGCAAAATAGCGGAAGCTGCCGACAGACTTGCGGCGGGAGATTTTTCGGCCAGAATAAATCTCAAAATGGGCGGAGAACTTCAGGAGCTTAACACCAGCTTTAACAATATGGCAAACGAACTGGAGCAGAGCCAGATGCTTCGCTCCGATTTCATAAACAACTTTTCCCACGAGTTCAAGACTCCCATTACATCTATACGAGGATTTGCCAAAATGATAAGGGAGCACAACCTCAGCAGAGAGGAAACAGATGAGTATCTTGACATAATTATTGCGGAGTCGGACAGACTTGTTGACCTTTCGGCCAATGTGCTTAATCTGTCAAAGGTTGAGAACCAGACTATCCTTACCAATACTGCCGAGTTTAATCTCAGCGAGCAGATGCGGAGAGTCATAGTGCTTCTCGAAAACAGATGGGAAGAAAAAAATCTGTTTATAAATCTTAACTGCAGCGAGGTGTACATAAACGGCAATGAGGAAATGCTCAAGCAGGTATGGATAAACCTTATAGACAACGCGATTAAATTTGCAGATAAAGACAGTGAGATAAATATTACTATACTTCAGGGGGCAAAATTCGTGTCGGTTACGGTTTCAGACAGAGGTGAAGTAATTGCGCCGGAGGTTTTAGGCAGGATTTTCGATAAATTCTATCAGGGAGATACCTCACACGGCGTTAAAGGCAACGGACTGGGACTTGCGGTAGCTACCAAAATAGTTGATCTTCACAAGGGCAGCATAAGCGTTATAAGGTCTGATGAGGAGCAGACGGCCTTTGAAGTCAGACTGCGCAGATAGACACTATAAACGGATAAAGTACTAAATTATATACAGAAAAATCTGAAAAAACATTGTGCGGGCGCAGGGAAAATGATATAATAGAGGAAATATATCAGAAAGGGGCGGGTTTATGCTTTTTAAAAAGGAAATAAGAACAACTCGAAATCTGGAAGAACTTAATAAAATCAGGGATACTCTTTCACAAAACGGTATCGAAACCTCTGTGGTTACAAATGCACCCACAAATCCGGGCCGCCATCACGGAGTTCCCTGTATTGATGCCTCTGCGGCATATCAGTACCAGATTTATGTAGCAAACAAAGATGAGAAAAAAGCTTTAGAAATTCTCTACAGCTCACAGAACTAAAACCGGCAGTGGGTGCTGCCGGAATTTTTTTAGAATATATCTTCTATTACCTCTTCAGGCGGTGTATCCAGTCTTTCGGGGTGTCTTAGACAGCCTCTCAGTATTTTGAGGGTAGATGCGAAATAGTAGCCGTCGCATATACGCTCATCTGTAACCACCGTATAATCCACATACTTTCTTTTTACCACCTGACCGTTGTCATCTATTTCATTTACGCTTTTTTTGGCGCCGAATGAAATGAATACAGGCACGTTTCCGAAGTTGTACAGATGATGATAAATCGGCGGGATCCCGAGAGAACCCATAGATGTTATGAACATACTGCCATGAAAAGGACTGACGTTAAGCAGAAATTTCGGCAGCAGTCCGAAGTAGTCAATGGTTTTGAGAAACCATATTGCAAACTTCTTGATGAGCCTCGGTATGTAATTTATAATTCTGGCAGTGTTGTCGAAATCACTGTCAAGCTCACCGCCTTTGCTTTCATCTATCACGGTTTTCATCTTGTAATATACATCGTCTGCCGTATCTGTAGGCTCAAACACGATTTTGACTACCGTATCAGGTGACTCCAGCGTCATCTCTTTCTTGACATTTATATTTATTTCGATACGGTTTCTGGAATAGACTCTCTGACCCGAAACAAATCTGTTTACAGCAGGTCTCTGAGATATACATCTGATATATGCAGCCACTATAATGTGCATTATACCAAAACCTTTCAGTCCTGATTTGCGCTTGCGGCGTATGTACTCATCTATCTTTGAAACCTCAATACTGTCTCTGATAAAATTACTGGCGTCGTTTCGCTCCACCATTATAAACGGGGTGATTTTGTGCATAGGTGTAAGATTTCTGACGAGTCTGCCGTCGCCTCTGTCACCGAGCCGCCTCTTGTACTTCTTTTCTGACATAATAATTCCTTTCCGGATACGCATTAAACCTCTGCCTATGAGATGCTTATCAGGTCAAGATGGAAAATACCTGCAGAAATAACTGCGGCGTGTGAAAGCCCATAACTTCCGATAAACACATAAGCAAACAGACCGGCAGCATATCCGATAAATCCGGCCTGAGGCAAAATTAAATCTATATAAATAATACAGTATTTGGGCAAACTGTCAACTGAAAATGCGGCGATAAAAAATGCGGCCAATTAAAAAAGACAGGCAAAAACAGCTATTGACAGCAGCTTTAAGCAGCCATATAATAGATATATGAATAATCTGTTTCAGGGCGAGGTGCAATTCCTCACTGGCGGTAAAGTCCGCGAGCCTTCGGGTTGAACCGGTGAAACTCCGGTACCAACGGTCATAGTCCGGATGGAAGAAACTAGAGTTGTTTTAGTTTTTTGTGTGCCCCGAAATCCGGGGCTCTTTTAATGACCTGACAGATTCCTAAAAACCAAAAGAAAAGAGGAATCAAAAATGAACAACAAAAAAACAGTAAGACTTGCAAAAATGGGTATGCTTGTTGCCATATCCGTAGTACTGGCGTACTTTGTACACTTCCCTATTATTCCGGGACTTAACTTCCTGGAATACGATCCGGCGGACATCTCTATATTCATAGGGACCTTTGCTTTCGGACCGCTGGGCGGTATAGCGCTCACAGTAGTGACTTCTTTAATTCAGGGACTTACAGTCAGCGCAGGCAGTGGAGCCTATGGTATAATAATGCATATAATCGCTACAGGAACCTTTGTACTGGTTGCAGGCAACATCTACAGGAAGCACAAGACCAGAAAATATGCCATGATAGCTCTCGGAGCGGGAATTGTTTCATGGGTTGTAGTGATGTTCTTTGCAAACCTTTTCATTACCCCGCTGTTTATGGGAGTTACAAGAGATGTTGTAATGCAGATGATGCCGCTTATCCTGCTGTTTAACCTTATCAAAGCGGGAGTAAACAGCGTTATTACATTCTTCCTGTACAAGAGAATTTCAGGATTTTTACACAAATGATGATCAAAAGAGAACTTATAATTAAAAACGAAAACGAAACAAGAGAATTTGCTCTTAAACTTGCAGACGAGCTTAAGGCCGGCGATGTGCTGGCCCTTATAGGCGATTTAGGTACAGGCAAGACAGCCCTCACTAAATATATTGCGCAGGGCCTTGGCATCAAAGACAGCATAGTATCGCCGACCTTTACAATTGTCCGCGAGTATACCGATGGCAGACTGCCTCTATATCACTTTGACGTTTACCGCCTTGCAGACTCGGAGGAGATGTTTAATATAGGAGCCGAGGAGTACTTTTACGAAAAGGGCGGAGTCTGCGTTATAGAGTGGGCCGATATCGTAGAGGATATACTTCCTGCCGATACCAAATATATATATATCGAGTACGGAGCTTCAGAAGGAGAGAGAATATACAAATGTACATTTTAGCTTTAGAAAGCACAGGGCCTCACGCTTCTGTGGCTTTGACAGACGAAAACGGCAATATAGAGGAGATAGTAAATCCGGGCAGACTCAATCACCTTGAAACTATGATACCTATGGTTGATCAGCTTATTAAAAAATGCGGATTGCAGTTAAGCGATGTAACCGCAGTGGCTGCTTCCAGGGGCCCCGGCTCATTTACAGGCATCAGAATAGGCGTTACCACAGCAAGGACGCTGGCGCAGGCTCTGGGCATAGAGACCATAGGTGTGCCTACTCTTAATGCCTTCTGCTACAATCAGAGGGACTTTGACGGCCTGATATGCCCTGTGTTTGATGCCAGAAGAAATCAGGTGTATGCGGGAGCTTTCAGGTGGACAGACGGACAGATTGAAACCGTCACAGAGCCCGGAGCATATATGATAGATGAATTTTTAGGAAGCCTTAAAGGAATCGGCGGGCAGCATATGTTCTTTGGCGACGGCATTAAAGTGTACGGCGAGAGAATATTCGAAGCGGAGCCCTCCGCAGTGCTTGCGCCGGAGCCTGTAAGACTTCAGAGAGCCTCATCTGTTGCGGCTATGGCCTTTGATATATATAACAGAGAGGGAACGCAAAGCTACGGTAGCCTGCTCCCTTTATATATGCGCAAGGCAGAGGCCGAGAGAAAGCTGGAGGAAAAACTCAAAAATGAACAGTCCGGTAATTAGACAGGCGGTGCTGCAGGACGCGCAGCAGATGGCTGAGCTTGACAGAATATGCTTCAGCGTGCCATGGAGCCTTGAGTCATTTGTGCAGGAGCTTTCGGTAAACGAGAGAGCCATGTATTTTGTAGCCGAAATTGACGGGCAGATTGCAGGATATGCGGGACTTTGGCAGATTGTAGATGAGGGTCATATCACCAATGTGGCCGTAGCGCCGCAGTTTCGCAGGCAGAAGCTTGCAACGGCAATCCTTGAGGCTTTTCTTGCAGAGGGCAGAGCCCGCGGCATCAGAGCCTTTACCCTTGAGGTCAGAGCCTCCAACATAGCGGCTCAGGAACTTTACAGGAAATTCGGGTTTCAGAGCGCAGGCTACAGACCCGGATATTATGAGGATAACAAAGAAGCTGCAATGATAATGTGGCTTGCTGAATAAACCCCGCAAAGAACTGCAATACTAGCAGTATGGAGGTTCTTATGCGACAGGGAGATTATGATTATGAGTTTGGCAGTGATATGAGCGTGGCTTCATATCACTGCAGCAGATTTTCACGCAGACACGATTTTGACACATTTAATATGGGTACCTATCAGTCGTGTGAAAACTGCAGGCATATGGGCTCTGACGGCGAATGCATAGCCAAAATGAGCGGTATGCCTATGAGGCAGGAGTAATCCTGTCTTTACATAGAGGTAGACAATGAAAGATAACAAAACAATAATTCTTGCAATAGAATCAAGCTGTGATGAAACTTCAGTTGCCGTTATGGCAGACGGCAGAGAGATACTTTCAAATATAATTTCGTCCCAGATTGAAATACATAAGCTCTACGGTGGAGTGGTGCCGGAGATAGCCTCAAGGCATCATCTTGAGAACATCAATGTTGTAATAGAGCAGGCAATGACAGAGGCGGATATCACCAAAGACGATATAGACGCCATAGGAGTAACCTACGGTCCCGGACTTGTGGGAGCCCTGCTTATAGGGATAGCGGCGGCAAAGGCGCTGGCGCTGGCGTGGGACAAACCCCTCATAGGCGTTCATCATATACAAGGTCATATTTCGGCTGCATATATAGAGCACAAAGAACTTGAGCCGCCGTTTACGGCGCTGGTGGTTTCGGGAGGACATACCAATATCGTTGAGGTTACAGACTACAACAGATGCGAGATACTGGGAAGCACAAGAGATGATGCGGCAGGCGAGGCCTTTGACAAGGTGGCAAGAGTTATAGGCCTGGGCTATCCGGGAGGCCCTAAGATTGACAGGCTTTCGGAAGAGGGCAATCCCAATGCCATAGAGTTTAAAAGAGTTTATCTCGAAAGGGGCAGCCTTGATTTCAGCTTCAGCGGTATCAAGACTGCGGTGCTTAATTATGCAAACTCTGAGAAGCAGGCAGGCAGAGAGATTAACAGAGCCGATGTTGCGGCAAGCTTTCAGCAGGCCGTTTTAGAGGTTATTGTAAATAAAGCAGTTGAAGCTGCCGTAAGCATGCACAAGGACAGACTGGTAATGGCAGGCGGAGTTGCCGCAAACAGACACCTAAGAGCCATGCTTGAGGAGGCATGCGGCAGGAGAGGCATCAGACTCTACTGTCCGTCACCTGTGCTTTGCACAGACAATGCGGCTATGATAGGTACGGCAGCCTACTACAAATACAAGGCAGGAGAAACAGACGGACTTGACCTGGATGCATTTCCTAATCTTCCCCTGTAGCTAAAGGACATACAGATGATAATATTATCGGCAAACGGCATTACAAAAGCATACGGAACAGATGTGATATTAAAGGACATATCATTTCACATAAACGCAGGTGACAGAGTGGGACTTATCGGACTTAACGGTGCGGGCAAGACCACTCTGCTTAACATACTTTCGGGCGACCTTGATGCAGACAGCGGCAACGTGTTTGTTTCAAACGATACGGTAATCGGCTATCTGAGGCAGAATGACGATTTCACATCGGAAAACACAGTCATAGAGGAAATAGACGGCATATTTACGGAGCTTCACAGAATGGAGAGGGAAATGCCGGCGCTTTCACAGCAGATTGCAGAAGCCACGGCATCGGGAAGCAAATCGCCTCAGGAAATCGAAGTCCTGCTTCACAGATACGATCAGATGCAGGAGGATTACGACAGAGCCGGCGGATATACATACAAAGGCGAGATTCGGGGCGTGCTTTCAAGCATGGCGTTTGCAGAGGATACATACAACAAAAAAATAAGCATGCTTTCGGGCGGTGAGAGGACAAGACTTGCGCTGTGCTGTCTGCTCCTTAAAAAACCGGACATACTTATACTTGACGAGCCTACCAATCATCTGGACATAGGCACGCTCAAATGGCTGGAGCAGTACCTGAGAGGCTACAGAGGCACCATTATAATTGTATCTCACGACAGATATTTTCTTGATCAGAGTGTAAACAGAATATTTGAGATTTCAAATCATAAGCTGAGAGTATATGAGGGGAATTATTCCGAATATGCAGTTAAGCGAAAGGAAATACGTGAAAACGAAATAAGAACCTACCAGAAGCAGCAGACTGAAATAGCCCGTCAGGAAGAAATGATAAGGCGCATGAAAGAAAGAGGCACAGAGAAACTGGCAAAGCGCGCAGCCTCCAGAGAAAAACGCCTTGAGCATATCGAAAGACTTGAGATGCCCGAGTCCGAAAAAGGCCGGATGAAGCTTCATTTTAAAGAGAACTTCAAAAGCGGCAATGACGTTATTCTTGCGGGGGGACTGTCAAAAAGCTTCGGATACGGTCCTGAGCGCAAAGAACTGTTTCGCAATGTGAATCTTGATATCAAGAGAGGAGAGAGGATCTGTATAGTGGGACCTAACGGAGTGGGCAAAACAACACTTCTCAAAATCCTGCTTGATCAGCTTGAGCCTGACAGCGGCAGAATCAAAATCGGATATAATGTGGCGTTTGCATATTACGATCAGGGGCAGAGACTTCTCAATTCTGCAAACACAGTGCTTGAAGAGCTCAAGGAGTCCTACAGACTCTACACCGATACAGAGATGCGCTCTCTCCTGGGCAGATTTCTTTTCAGAAATGAAGACGTTTTTCTGAATGTAGGTTCGCTGTCGGGTGGCGAAAAAGCCAGACTTTCCCTTATTAAGATAATGCTCAGCGGCGCCAATGTGCTGGTGCTTGACGAGCCTACCAACCATCTTGATATTGACTCAAAGGAAGTCTTTGAGGAGGCGCTGCTTGATTTTCCGGGTACAGTTATAGTTGTGTCCCATGACAGATATTTTCTTAACAGGATTCCGACCAGAATACTGGAGCTTGAAAACGATGGAATACACGAATTCCTCGGCACATATGACTATTATGTGGAGAAAAAACAGCAGATTGAATCAGGCAAAAAATATCTTAATGAAATGGCAGGGGCATCCAAGGCGCAGGAAGCGGCAGAAAACACAGGCTCAGCAGAGGAGCGCCGCCGCAAAAAAGAGCAGGAGGCCGCAGACCGCCGCAAAAAGAGAGAAATCGAAAATCTCGAAAACAGAATTGCAGAGCTTGAGGCTGCCATAGAGGATTTTGAAGCGCAGATGTGTCTTGAAGAAAACCTTTCAGATCATGTCAAACTGGCAAAGCTTAACGAGGAATGTCAGAACGCAAGAGATGAGCTTGCAGAGGTTTATGACAAATGGGTTGAAATTCAGGAATAATTAAAAAAATCATTGCAATATATAACGGTATATTCTATAATAACCTTGTTATATTCACAAAATGAAATTTAAGAAGCCGCAGAGCGTTTATCATAGCTGTGCGGTATTAAATAAGATTTATAAATGAAATGGAGGCCTTTACAAATGGTTTTTGAAAAAGTTAGAGAAATAATAGTAGAACAGCTTGGCGTAGATGAAAACGATGTTACAATGGATACTCATCTTATGAAGGATCTTGAAGCCGATTCCCTTGACGCCGTAGAGATAATTATGGCTATAGAGGATGAATACGGCATAGAGATTCCTGATGAGGACGCTGAGAAATTCCAGAGCGTAAGCGATCTGGTGAAGTTTGTTGAAGCAAATCTGTAACTTAGTTGAGCTATATCCCCGCTGCAGCAGCGGGATTTTTTCACAATGAAAGAAAAGGAGGCAGGCGATGAAAGACGATACTAAGATTTCACAGGCGGTAATCAAAAGACTGCCTAGATACAGAAGATATCTGGGAGAGCTGCAGCGCAAGGGTGTTGACAAAATATCCTCAAATGAATTCAGCAAGCTTATCGGCTACACTGCATCGCAGATAAGACAGGACCTTAATAATTTCGGTGGCTTCGGACAGCAGGGCTACGGCTACAATGTAAATGCGCTGTACAATGAGATCAGCGCCATACTGGGACTTGACAAGCAGTACAAAATGGTCATTATGGGTGCAGGCAATCTGGGTCAGGCCATAGTAAACTATACATATTACTACAAGACTGGATTTATGGTTTGCGGAGTTTTTGAAGTAAATCCAAGACTTATAGGCATCAAGATTAATGACATAGATGTAATGGACTATGAGAACACAGTAGAGTATGTTGAGGAGAACAATATAGATATAGGTATAATATGCACTACTAAAGAGAACGCGCAGGAGGTTGCGGACCGTCTGTGCTTTGCGGGCATCAAGGGCATATGGAATTTTGCTCCTGTTGACCTCGAGGTGCCAAGCCATGTCGCCCTCGAAAACGTGCAGCTTTCAGAGAGCCTTCATTCACTGGCATATCATATCAACAGAGAGTGCGCAGCACAAAAGGAAATCAAAGAAATCAAAGAAAAATGCAACAAGTGCTCCGAACGGGGCGAGGAATGCAAAAAAAGAGGGGAAATCTGCCCTTACGAGGTACAGAATTCCTCAGGAAAATAAAAGGCAGGAATGGTTTGCATATATATGAACAGTAAAATAACCGTTTCGAAAGAAACGGTTATTGATATTTAATCTGCTCTTATCTACTATTCTTCTACAGGAGCATCAACTGGACATGCGTTAGCGCAAGCACCACAATCGATACATTTGTCAGCGTCTATTGTGAAAACAGCGCCTTCTGCGATAGCATCAGTCGGACATTCAGCTGTGCAAGCTCCGCAAGCGATACAAGCATCTGTAATTTTGTAAGCCATTATGTAACCTCCTTTAGATTTATCATTAAGATATATTACACATTATAGCAGAACGATATGGAGAAGTAAAGATGAAAGTTTACGCATTGGTCGGAAAAAGTGGGACAGGCAAAAGTTATCAGGCTGTAAACCTGTGCAAAGAACTTAATATAGAGGCAATTATCGATGACGGACTGTTCATAGAGGGTAATGATGTTGTGGCAGGTATATCGGCCAAAAGACAGGCAACTATGATAGGCGCAATCAAAACAGCCCTGTTTACAACAGATGAGCACAAGGAAGCAGTTGCAGCCAAAATAAAAGAAATAAACCCCAGAAGCATACTGATACTGGGTACTTCAGATGAAATGGTAAACAGAATAGCTGCAAGACTGGAACTGCCCGAAATTCAAAAAAGAATACGCATAGAACAGATAACCACCGAAAAAGAGCGTGAAGAGGCAAGACATCAGCGTCAAGATTTCGGCAAGCACGTAATACCTGTGCCTACATTTCAGCTGAAGCGTGATTTTGCGGGATACTTTGTGGATCCCCTCAAAATATTCAGAACATGGGGCAAAAACAAAGGCAGCATATTCTCTGAGAAATCCGTTGTAAGACCTACCTACAGCTATCTGGGGGATTACATGATATCGGACAAAGTCATTGAAGATATAATTTTCAATGTGGTGCAGAGGTCAGGCTGTGTTCGAAGTGTAGTCAGAGCAGATATACTTCAGCACGAAGAAAACCTTGAAATAAAAATTCTGGTATTTATGCGAAAAGGCTGTAATATTATTAATGAGGCAAAACAGCTTCAGAAATCCATAAACGAAAAGATAGACTATATGACGGCATTTAATGTAGAACGTGTTGACGTTGAGATACGGGGACTGAGATAATGATTGAAATTAACGGAGTAAAAGATTTTAATACAGACCATATATTTGACTGCGGGCAGTGCTTCAGGTGGAACAGGGAGGCTGACGGCAGCTATACGGGCATTGCAGGGAAAAGACCTGCGAACATAGCCTACAGGGACAGCACCGTTGTTATAGACAATGCCGGTGATGATGAACTTGATTTTTGGAGAAACTATCTTGATCTTGACAGAGATTACGGGCAGATTAAAAAGACACTGGCGGCAGAGGACGAGGTTATACGAAATGCCATAGACTACGGGCAGGGCATCAGAATACTTAATCAGGACAGATGGGAGACAATAATCTCCTTTATAATATCGCAGAACAACAACATACCGAGAATTAAAGGCTGCATCGAAAGCCTGTGCAGGAATTTCGGAGAATATGCAGGCTCCTACAGAGGTGAAGAATACTATTCAATGCCTGCGCCGCAGGTGCTGGCTGCACTTGACATAGAGGACCTTGCGCCGGTAAGGCTGGGCTACAGAGCAAAATATATAATAGAAACCTCAAAAAAAATAGCGGCGGACGGTGGTACAGAGTTTCTTGACAGCGCCTTTGACGAAAGCAGTTCAGGTAATGTCGTGTATGAATATCTTACCGGTCTTTGCGGAGTGGGACCTAAGGTTGCAAACTGCATAATGCTTTTCTGCATGCAGCAGTATGACAGCTTTCCGGTGGACGTATGGGTCAAAAGAGTTATGAACAGACTGTACGGATTTGACGAGTCGGATATAAAGGGGATGAAGAACTTTGCCGCCGATAAATATATGAATTTGGGCGGATTTGCGCAGCAGTATCTGTTCTATTACATAAGAAGTTTAGAAAAATAGTATAAAACTTGGGAAATAGTATTGACAATAAGAAAAAACAGGGTAAAATATAGTTAGCACTCGAAAGCGATGAGTGCTAACAAACAAGCTGATAATATAAATTATATAGAGAGGAGATATCAGGATGAGTTTTGGAATTAAACCTCTGGGTGACAAGGTAGTAATTAAGAGAGAAGAGGCAGAAGAAAAAACTGCCGGCGGACTTATCATAGCAAGTCAAGCCAAAGAGCAGCCTCAGGTTGCCGAAGTTATGGCGGTAGGTCCGGGAACAGATGACTGCAAGATGGAAGTAAAGACAGGAGACAAAGTAATCTTTGCCAAGTACGGCGGTATGGAAGTTAAATACGAAGGTGAAGTTTACACAATCCTGAGCCAGAGAGATATTATGGCTGTTATAGAATAATAGAAAAGAGGTATTGAAATGGCAAAAGAACTATATTACGGCGAGGAAGCCAGAAGAAAACTACAGGCAGGCGTTGACAAGCTTGCGGATACAGTTAAAATCACACTTGGACCAAAGGGCAGAAACGTTCTTTTAGACAAGAAATTCGGTTCACCGCTTATCACAAACGACGGTGTTACAATCGCAAGAGAAATCGAACTTGAAGATGCAGTGGAGAATATGGGCGCGCAGGTGGTTAAGGAAGTTGCAAGTAAGACAAATGACGTTGCAGGCGACGGTACTACCACAGCTACACTTCTTGCTCAGTCAATGATCAGAGAAGGTTTCAAAAATGTGGCTGCAGGCGCAAACCCTATGGTTATCAAAAAAGGTATTCAGGGAGCAACCGAGGTTGCAGTTGAGAATATCAAAAAAATCGCAAATCCTGTTGAAACCAAAGAAGCCATTGCTCAGGTTGCAGCAGTATCGGCAGGCGATGCAACCATCGGCGAACTGATATCAGATGCCATGGAGCAGGTAGGTAAAGACGGCGTTATCACCGTTGAAGAATCAAAATCAATGGGTACGGTTCTTGAGGTTGTTGAGGGTATGCAGTTTGACAGAGGTTATCTGTCAGCATACATGGTGACAGACACAGAGAAGATGGAAGCTGTACTTGAAAATCCGTATATTCTGCTTACAAGCAAGAAGATTTCAAACATACAGGATCTGCTGCCGCTGCTTGAGCAGGTAGTAAAAACAGGCAGGAAACTGTTCATTGTATGCGAAGACCTTGAAGGAGAAGCTCTTGCAACACTTGTACTCAACAAATTAAGAGGTACATTTGAATGTGTTGCAGTAAAGGCTCCGGGCTTTGGCGAAAGAAGAAAAGCAATGATGGAAGACCTTGCTATTCTGACAGGCGGTACAGTTATCACAGAGGAGCTGGGATATGACATCAAAGAAACAACACTTGATATGCTGGGAACAGCAGCAACAGTTAAAGTTGACAAGGATAATACAGTTATCGTAGGCGGCGGCGGAGACAGCAAGGAGATTCAGGACAGAATTGCTTCACTGAGAACCATGGCTGCTCAGACCAGCTCAGAATTTGACAAAGAAAAAACACTCGAAAGACTTGCCAAGCTTGCAGGCGGTGTTGCAGTTATCAAGGTTGGCGCAGCTACAGAAACTGAACTCAAAGAGAGAAAACTCAGAATAGAGGACGCTCTTAATGCCACAAAGGCAGCAGTTGAAGAAGGCATCGTTGCAGGCGGCGGTGTTGCTCTTGCAAACACAATTCCAGCAATCGCAGCTTATGTTGATACACTTTCCGGCGATGAGAAAACAGGCGCTCAGATTATAATGAGAGCATTAGAAGAGCCTGTAAGACAGATTGCCGAAAACGCAGGCTTTGAGGGCAGCGTTGTAATCGCAGAGGTTAAGAACAGAGATGCAGGCGTAGGCTTCAATGCGGCAACAGAAGAATACGTTGACATGATTGAAGCAGGTATCGTAGACCCTGCAAAGGTTACTAAATCAGCGCTTATGAATGCAGCATCGGCATCAGCATTACTGCTTACAACAGAAGCAGGTATCGTAGACATCAAGGAAGACAATCCTCCTATGCCGCCAATGGGCGGAGGCGGAATGCCGGGAATGATGTAAACGCCTTAATAGTAAGACATTTGAACACAAGACCGCTCGGGAAACCGGGCGGTTTTTGCATGCCCTAATTATATTTATAAATCTATGCACCGAATGTATAATTGAAGCAAAAGACGCAGCTGTTAATTGGTAAGGTGCATAGTATGAAGAATATATTTGAGGAAGAATTTGATTGGATACTAGATGAGCCGAAATGGAAAACAAAACCCAGACGGAATGAAGAAAGTTATTGCTTTAACAGAGAATTTGTAAAGGCCTTTGGGCTGAAAAGCGACTGTGTCGGCTGGTGTACTCTAAAGGGTAAAAATCTGAACAGAGAGCTTTTAGAAGCAATCAGACAAAAGGCTGATGATGAAAAAATGCATATAAGGGGCTGCTATACTCTTAAGGTTTATAGAGATGCTCAAAGCCGGTGGTACAGATTGTTAGCTAAACCCGGTATGGATGATTATGAACTTGACTGGGGCAAGACGAACTGCTTCCTGTATTTTCATGCATACAAATACAAGGCTCCCGTTGCAGACCTGCACGGGCATATGGTGATGAGAGAGGATCTGGTCAGAGTGATGGAGCAGGCAGGTATTACAGGATAACGCAAATACTGGGCGCCGGACAGAGGCAGATTTAAAGCAAAGCAGTATTATCAGATATTCCCTGACGCTGTAGCAGAGCGGTATTTCGGAGGCAGGGGATATAACGAGAAGATGCCGGCAAAGAAACAGATAGATAAGGCAAAATATTTGGGGCTGGTTTCGGAAACCATATGGGAAATCTGCGATGAGGTACAAATGGTTCATTTGCCTGACAGTATGAGTCTGAGGCATCTGCCTGAGGGAGATATTGCAGAGCTGCATGGACATATAATTGTGAGCAGCAGGTTTCGCGATATATTCCTTTCACAAAAGGTTATGAGCAAGTCGGACTTTGAGGCAGTACCTATATTTGATAATGACTTTGACAACCCTCCGGCAGGCTGGTTTACACAACAAATCACAGGCAGAGAGGAAGAACCTACGGCTGAGATTGTAAAACGCTACGAAAAGGAATATGCACAGTTTCTAAAGAAAGACAGACCCGAAAGAAAAATAACGGAGAAGCTTGCGACAGCGGAGCTTCGCAGGTACAAGCGGCTTGAACCTGAGTTTTTTAACAATGGGCTTAGAGGGGCAAAACTTGATATGCTTCCGTCAGAGCTTCTGAAACCATACTATATGATAACAAACGGCGGCGCGCTGGCAGACGAATACCAGCTGTGCTGCGCAGAGGAACTCGAAGAATTGCAGCAGGAATATCTGGAGGAGCAGGCGCTTGAAGAACTGTGTCCTATGCCTGATGGCGCTTTGACGTTTGCCGTATGCAGCGACGGTGAAAGAATTATGCTGCTGCCGGATGAACGTGTTGTAAGGTATGCAATGGGCGACCCTGATTTTGTAGAAGAATGGGACAATCTGCACTGCTTTATATATGATGTATTGCAGTTAAACGATATGGAAGAATAATATAATGTGGCATAGAATTTTGTAATATTTGAGCGGTATCGGCTTTGACAGTGGGTATAATAAATGATATTATATGATTAATCAAGGATTAAATCCTGTATTTGTCGAAAGGAGATGCCTGATGGAATATATCAGAAGAAGTATTGAGGATATAGTATTGAAGTCGGAAAAGACTTTCAAAAGCATACTGGTGACAGGTGCGAGGCAGACGGGGAAATCAACCGTTCTTCAAAAACTTTTTCCCGAAAAGAAATATGTGCCTGTAGATGACCCCTTTATTGAAGAACAGGCTGTAGAGCAGCCGGAAATGTTTATAATGCTTAATCCGCCGCCTGTTATCTATGATGAAGTACAGAGAGCGCCGAACCTTTTCAGATATATAAAGATAAAGTGTGATGAGAGTGACGAGCGCGGATTGTTCTGCCTGTCCGGATCGCAGCCGCTTGAGCTTATGGAGGGAGTGTCAGAGTCCCTTTCAGGGCGCATCGGAATTATTGAGCTTTCAGGGCTTTCTATGCGTGAAATCAAAGACGACAGCTTTAATCGCTCTTTTGTTCCGACAATGGAGTACGTTCAGGAGCGCAGTAAAAGTGTCAAACCCTTTGATAATATATGGGAAGTTATACACAGAGGGGGATACCCGGAGCTTCAGAACCCGGAAGTTGACTGGTCCGTATTTTATTCCAGCTATATAAAAACATATCTCGAAAGAGATGTGCGCAGTCTGTCCGCAGTTCAGAACCTCGATGATTTCAGGAAATTTATGATTGCAGTCGCAGCAAGAACCGGACAGATGATTAATTATGCCAATATAGCAGATGAAGTAGGCAAAGATCAGAGCACTATAAAAAGATGGCTGTCTGTTCTTGAAGCTTCAGGTATAATATATCTTTTGGAGCCGTTTTCCTCGTCTGTACTCAAAAGAGCAATAAAAACACCAAAGGTATATTTCAGGGATACGGGGCTTGCCGCATATCTGACAAGATGGCTTACCCCTGAAACCCTTGCAAACGGTGCAATGAGCGGTGCGTTCTTTGAAACCTTTGTGATTTCGGAAATACTGAAATCATATTCAAACAGAGGCATAGACTACAGGTATTGCGTGTCCTATTACAGAGGTAGAGATAAGAAAAAAACATCAGAAAATGAAATAGACCTTATTATTGAAGAAAACGGAACGCTTTACCCTGTTGAAATCAAAAGAAGCAGCAAAGTGACCGCAGATCAGACTTCTGCATTTTCTGTGCTTGACGGGATACCGGACAAAAAACGCGGCATGGGAGCCGTTATATGTATGTGCCCACAGCCGGGAGTGCTTAGGGAAAATATACTCCAGCTGCCCGTATGGTATATATAAATTTGCTGCTGTTTTGGGATGTACCGTCAGCCCCTGCAATCCACAGAGCCTGTCACAGCTTTAGGCGTTTTGCGGCGGCTAACGGCGCAGGCGACATATAATTTATTTGCTTTAATTGCAAAAGCCCCTTGCCAGCATATATTTTTTGTGTAATAATTAAGACATCAGTTGAATAGATTTTGTTTACTAATATATGTTCTGTATGATGGCCTGAACGTTTCTACCGCGCGCCGAAAAAAAGCGACTATTAGTTGATAATAATGCATATCATTTCCTCGCAGCAGAGGTCTGATTTGCATTGTATTTCGTATTAGTAAACAGGTTGTTTTAACCTGTTTTTCTTTTACTGTACCTGTCATAACCGACGATGAGCGGAGTACCGCAGGGGAGTGACAGGCGAAGCTTTAGCCGATTGTCCGGGCAGACATCTATCTCATATATTAGGGATACGTGTCTGCCTTTTTGTTTTTGATAGTTTATGACTATGGAGGATTTATGAAAAAAATAGGAATTGTAATGGGAAGCGACTCTGATATGCCTGTTGTGTCAAAAGCAATAGATACCCTCAAAGAGTTTGAAGTGCCGTATGAGGTTCATATATATTCGGCACACAGAACGCCGGAGGAGGCGAAAGCCTTTGCGCAGGGCGCAAGAGCAAATGGCTTTGGAGCAATCATAGCGGCAGCGGGAAAAGCTGCGCATCTTGCGGGAGCCATTGCTGCAAACACCACGCTGCCGGTAATAGGAATACCGGTTAAATCCTCAACCCTTGACGGTCTTGACGCGCTGCTTTCGACCGTACAGATGCCGTCAGGGATACCCGTTGCAACCGTTGCAATAGACGGAGCGGCCAATGCGGCGCTTCTGGCGGTTCAGATGCTTGCAATTGAGGATGAAGCTCTTGCGCTGAAGCTTTCGGAACAGAGAAAAGCAAACGCACAGAAAGTACTTGAAAAAGATGCTGCAATTGCAGCGCAGTTAAATAAATAACATTATTATGGAGGAACAAACAATGGAAAAGAAACTCGTTTACACAGGAAAAACCAAGAATGTATTTGCACTTGACAACGGAAACTATCTGTTAAAATTCAAGGACGACTGCACAGGAAAAGACGGAGTGTTTGACCCCGGTCAGAACGCCGTAGGCCTTACAATCGAGGGTGTAGGCGACGTAAACCTTCGTATGTCAATTTACTTCTTTGAAAAAATCAATGCAGCCGGCATAAGAACCCACTATGTAAATGCAGACCTTGACGAAACCACAATGGAGGTACTGCCTGCAAAGGTGTTCGGAAACGGACTTGAAGTAATCTGCAGACACAAGGCTGTAGGCTCATTTTTCAGAAGATACGGCGAATATATCGAAGAAGGCGCAGACCTGCCTGAATACGTTGAAATGACCTTCAAAAACGACGAAAAGGAAGACCCGCTGGTAACTAAAGACGGCCTTGTTGTTCTCGGAGTTATGACAGAAAAACAGTATGACGATATCAAGGCTATGACACAGCAGATAACAAGAATAGTTGCAGATGATATGAAAGAAAAAGGCCTTGTGCTTTACGATATAAAATTTGAATTCGGATACGACAGGGACGGCAACGTAATGCTTATAGATGAAATCGCATCGGGAAACATGAGAGTATACAAGGACGGAGAATATATAGATCCTATGACTTTATCAGAGCTTTTCTTCAGTAAATGCTAGGGAGGAATAAATGGGAGGATATTTTGGTGCAGTGTCGGGACGCGATGTTGTATTAGATGTGTTTTATGGTACGGACTACCATTCACATCTTGGTACAGCCAGAGGCGGAATGGCTGCATACGATGAGGAATACGGTTTCCAGAGGGAAATTCACAATATAGAGAATTCACCTTTCAGAACAAAATTTGAGGGTGTATGCGACACCATGAGAGGCAGGTCCTGCATCGGCTGCATAAGCGACGGCGACCCGCAGCCCATACTGATACGCTCAAATCTGGGGACCTATGCGATAGTTACGGTAGGAGCCGTAAGAAACTCGCAGGAGCTGATTGATCAGTTTCTGGCTTTCAGCGGAGGACATTTTGAAGCCATGACAGGCGGGAAAATCAACTCCACAGAGCTGGTCGCCTCGATGATAAACCAGAAAAGCGATTTTCTTGAGGGAATTAAATTCGCACAGAGCATTATCGAGGGCTCGGCTTCAATTGTAATACTAAAAGAAGACGGCCGCATTATAGCGGCAAGAGACAAAATGGGCAGAACCCCGCTACTTATAGGAAAAGACGCTGACGGACACTGTGTGTCATTTGAGTCCTTTGCCTACGAAAAACTGGGGTATGAAACAGTTAAAGAGCTCGGACCGGGAGAGATTGCGGAGATATCCAAAGACAGCATAGATATTCTGCAAAAGCCCGGCAGAGATATGAAAATATGCGCGTTTCTCTGGACCTACTACGGATACCCCAACTCAACCTATGAGGGAGTAAATGTAGAGGTGATGAGAAACCGAAACGGCAGACTACTTGCTCAATATGATGATATAAACGGCAAGAGCTTTGATCTGGACTACGTCGGAGGTGTGCCTGATTCAGGAGTTCCTCACGCAATAGGATATGCCAACGAGTGTGACATTGATTATGCAAGACCTTTTATAAAATACACACCGACGTGGCCCAGAAGCTTTATGCCAACCAATCAGTCGGAGAGAAGTCATGTTGCCAAAATGAAGCTGGTTCCTGTCACAGAGCTTATCAGGGACAAAAAGCTGCTGTTTGTAGACGACAGCATAGTAAGAGGTACCCAGCTCAAGGGAACAGTTGATTTTCTTTACGAAAACGGAGCAAAGGAAGTACATATGCGTTCAGCGTGTCCCCCTATAATGTACGGGTGCAAATACCTTAACTTCTCAAGACAGAACTCCGACATGGAGCTTATAGCCAGAAGAATTGTTATGGAGCTTGAGGGAGAGGAGGGCGCAGAGCACCTTGAAGAATACAGCGACGGCACCACAGAAAGAGGACGCGCGCTGAGAAATGCGCTTTGTGAAAAGCTGCATTTTGACTCGCTGGAGTATCAGAGCATAGATAACATCATAAAAGCAATCGGGTTGGATCCGTGCAGAGTCTGCACCTATTGCTGGAATGGAAAGGAATAAATAAAAATGAAGAACTCAAAAGCAGATGCATATGCGGCTGCAGGTGTTGATATAACTGCGGGCTATGAGGCTGTCAGGCTTATGAAAGAGCATGTTGCAAGAACCGTAACAGACGGAGTGATATCAGAGGTGGGAGGCTTCGGCGGTCTTTTCAGACCGGAGCTTTACGGCATCAAAGACCCTGTGCTGGTAAGCGGCACAGACGGAGTAGGTACAAAGCTTAAGCTGGCTTTCCTTGCAAACAGACACGACACAGTGGGAATAGACTGCGTTGCAATGTGCGTCAACGATATAGTATGCTGCGGCGCTGCGCCTATGTTTTTTCTTGACTACATAGCCTGCGGCAAAAACGTGCCTGAAAAAATAGCTCAGCTTGTCAAAGGCGTGGCAGAGGGCTGCGTGCAGGCGGGATGCGCGCTGATTGGCGGTGAAACAGCAGAGATGCCGGGTTTTTACCCCGAAGACGAATATGACCTTGCAGGCTTTGCGGTAGGACTTGCAGACGGCAGCAGGCTGCCGGACAAAAACAGCATTAAACCCGGAGATGCTGTGATAGCTCTTGCTTCAAGCGGCGTTCATTCCAACGGATTTTCACTTGTAAGAAAGGTGCTGGAGGTCGAAACAGCAGACCTTAATGCGCCTGTGGCGGAGCTTTCAGGTAAATCTTTAGGAGAGGTCCTGCTTACACCTACAAAAATATATGTAAAACCGATGCTTGCGCTTTTTAAAGAGGTAAACGTCAAGGCGGTATCTCACATTACAGGCGGCGGCTTCTTTGAAAACATTCCGAGAAGTCTTCCCGAGGGCATAGGCGTCAAAATCAGAACAGAAGATGTAAGAGTTCTTCCTGTATTTGAATATATAGCTGCAAGGGGCGGTATTTCACAGAGAGAAATGTTCAACACTTTCAATATGGGAGTGGGAATGACTGTCATAGTTTCACCTGAGGAAGCAGGCAGAGCCCTTGAGATTTTAAGGGCAAACGGAGAAGAGGCATATATTCTCGGAGAAACTGTCAGCTCAGACGAGGGGATTATATTATGGTAAAAACAAAGATAGCCGTATTCATATCGGGAGGCGGCACAAACCTGCAGGCCCTTATAGATGCACAGCGCGACGGTATACTCCGAAACGGCCGCATTACGCTGGTAATATCCTCAAACTCCATTGCATACGGCTTAAAAAGAGCCAAGGAGGCCGGCATAGACGCAGTTGCGGTAACCCGCAGAGAATGCGGCTCGCAGGAAGCCTTTGAAGCTGAAATTCTGGAGAAGCTGGAGGAGTACGGCATAGAACTTATAGTCCTTGCAGGCTTTTTAAACATACTGTCAGAGGATTTTGTAAAGCGCTATTCAGACAGGATAATCAATATTCACCCGTCACTCATACCATCTTTTTGCGGCAAAGGCTATTACGGTATCAGAGTTCACGAGGCGGCTCTTGACTATGGCGTTAAAGTTACAGGCGCGACAGTCCATTTTGTAAACGAGATACCCGACGGCGGCAGGATAATCAGGCAAAAGGCAGTAAACGTCAAAAAAGACGATACGCCTAAAACTCTGCAGAAGCGTGTAATGACTCAGGCGGAGTGGGTGATACTTCCGGAGGCCGCGGAGGAGGTCTCAAAAGCAATTGCAGAAAGGAAAGAAAGTAATGGATACATATAAGGAGATAGGCAAGCTGCTGCCCTCAAACGAATATCCCGGAAGAGGCATCATACTCGGTACAAGCCCCGACGGAACCAAAGCGGTTGCAGCATATTTCATAATGGGCAGAAGCGAAAACAGCAGAAACCGTATATTTGAAAAAAGAAATGATGAAATATATACAAAAGCCTTTGATGAAAGCAAAATGGAGGATCCCTCCCTCATAATATATGCGGCGGTAAGAAAATCGGGAAACAATCTGATTGTTACAAACGGCGACCAGACGGATACGATATATGATTTCCTCGAAAGCGGGAGAAGCTTTGAAGAGGCTCTTGATACAAGAGAATTTGAGCCTGACGCGCCAAACTTCACATCAAGAATAAGCGGCGTGGCGGTGCTTGATAAAGACAGTTACAGATATAAGCTGAGCATACTAAAGGCGCTTGACAAAGACGGAAGCTCCTGCGGCAGATTTGTCTACAGCTATGAAAAAGCTGCAGGCATCGGCCATTTCATACATACCTACAGAGAAAACGGCAGTCCCCTGCCTGCCTTTGAGGGAGAGCCTGTGGCAATAGCAACAGGTGACAGTGCCAGAGAATTTGCGGAATATATATGGGGCAGTCTGAATAATGAGAATAAGATATCGCTGTATGTAAGATATACGGATATTGAAACAGGAGAGTATACTGAAACCCTCATAAACAAAAACGGACAGGAGGCAGCAAGTGAAAGAATTTGAACTTAAATACGGGTGCAACCCCAATCAGAAGCCGGCGAAGATATATATGGAAAGCGGCGCAGAGCTTCCAATTGAAATCTTAAACGGCAGACCCGGATATATCAACTTTCTCGATGCGTTTAACGCATGGCAGCTTGTAGCTGAGCTCAAAGAAGCCACAGGAATGGTCGCTGCGGCATCGTTTAAGCATGTAAGTCCGACTTCGGCGGCCCTCGGCAGAGCGCTTCCCGAAAGACTAAAGAAAGCCTGTTTTGTTGATGATATAGAGGGACTTGACGACTCACCCCTTGCCTGCGCCTATGCCAGAGCAAGAGGGACAGACAGGCTCTGCTCCTTTGGGGACTTTATAGCCCTTTCGGATATCTGCGATGAAACCACCGCAAATATAATTAAGAGAGAGGTTTCGGACGGAGTTATAGCGCCGGGATATACTGACAAGGCTCTTGAGCTTTTAAAGGCAAAGAGAAAGGGCAGCTACAATATCATAAAAATAGATCCTGAATACAGGCCTGCGGAAGCTGAAAAAAAGCAGGTGTTCGGAATTACCTTTGAACAGAAAAGAAACGATGTCAGAATAGATGACAGCGCTCTTGAGAATATAGTTACGGAGAGTAAGGAGCTGGGAGATGAAGCAAGATTAAATCTCATAACTGCTCTCATAACACTCAAATACACCCAGTCAAATTCGGTGTGCTTTGCATATGACGGACAGGCCATAGGCGTCGGAGCGGGGCAGCAATCGAGAATTCACTGCACCCGCCTTGCAGGCGACAAGGCTGACACGTGGTTTTTAAGACAGAGCGACAGAGTGCTGGAGCTGCCGTTCAGAGCGGAGCTTGGCAGAGCGGAAAGAGACAACATCATAGACGGATATATCAATAAATATGAAGAGGACGTCTGCGCCGAGGGCATCTGGCAGAAATACTTTATAAAAAGACCGGAGCCTTTTACAAATGAGCAGCAGGGAGCTTACCTTGATACAATCAAAGGCGCGACTCTTGCCTCGGATGCTTTCTTCCCATTTGCAGACAGCATTGAAAGAGCGGCTAAAAGCGGTGTTTCATACATTGCAGAGCCGGGCGGCTAAATCAGAGATGATCTGGTTATACAGGGC
>ERZ857965.579-NODE-579-length-49976-cov-3.406903_pt1 | contig 49976 bp, 46 predicted proteins | sample MGYA00519758_ERZ857965 | MGnify/ENA primary metagenome ERZ857965 (study PRJEB31778, sample SAMEA3449381) | human gut metagenome | biome: human gut; feature: human-associated habitat; material: faeces | place: United Kingdom | collected 2010/2012 ... | reverse complement strand
AAGGATGCTATTATGACTGCTGGTAGAGGATTAAGTCTGAAAGAAGTAGATTATGATAGCAAGTCTAAGCAATTCAAGGATACAGGTGAGGAAATCACTATGGAAGACTTGAAGAGTGATAAATACAAAGTAACTGCTACAAGATTTAGTCCTTATGGTACTACTGTGATGATACAAGATGATAAGGGTAATGTGAGAAGATATAGAATGCCTGCTGGTATCAATACAACTAATGAACAGAATAGAGATAGGGCAATGGCTGCTGCAAATCAATGGCAACAAGTAGTCAATACAGGACAATATACTGATGCAAGAGGTAATATACATCAGGCTACTCCAGATGAAATTACTTATGCACAGCAACAATATGCACAGGCTATACAGCAAGCCTACTTATTCCATTCTCAATTAGGAGTACAGAATAAGACAAAAGAACAAGAGTTTAATCCTTATGGATATTAAGATATGGCAAAAGAAACTAAAGTAAAGGATATAGATATTACTAAGAGTGGTCCAATGACTTTCAGAGATTTGCAGGAAGCAAATCAAGAGCCATACACTAACCTTAGTCCTGAGTTTCAGTCATTCAGCATGAATGTAGGAGCAAATACTGCTCCTACTTCATTGTATGATGCAAGGGCACATGGTGAGCAAATGGTTGCAACTTCATTAGAGGGAACTGCTACACCTTGGGGTGAGAGCATGTTTGATGAGCCTACTGCAACTGAAGCACAGTTTCAGGAGTTAGGGGATATAAGAGCTAATAACCAACCTTGGTATGCACAAATAGGAGCAGGTCTTGCTAAAGGTGCTATACTTGCAGGTACTACTTTCCTTGATGGTACTGTAGGTTTGATATTTGGAGCTGGTACTGCAATAGGTGAAGGTAGGTGGTCTGGTCTTTGGGATAATGATTTCTCTAAAGCTATGCAGTCTGTTAATGAGTGGTCTGAGCAGGCATTACCTAACTATTATACAAGGGCAGAACAAGAGCAGCCTTGGTATGAAAATATCTTCACTGCTAACTTCTTAGGTGATAAGTTTATCAAGAACTTAGGTTTCACAGTAGGTGCTTTCTACTCTGGTGGTGTCACAGCTGCTGGATTGAAGGTAACTAAGCTACCTCAACTCATTGGTGCTATTGCTAAGTCTTCAAAGGCTCCAGCAATAGTTAATACTGCTGTAGGTGCTACTATCTCAGCAGTAAATGAGGGCAGAATTGAAGCACTCAACAATAGTAAGGATTGGTTTGAGCTTCATAAAGCACAGCTTGATGACAGTCTAAGGGAAAGGTTAGATGCAATACAGGCTGAATATGAAGCCAATGCAGGAAAGCAACTTGTAAGAAGTGGTGTAGAGGGTAATCAGTTTGTAGACCCAGCTTATATAGAGTATCAAGAAGCTATTGCAAGAGAAAGAGAAGCTTACAATGCAGCACTTGGTAAACTGAATGAGGACAGATTGAAGATGGGTAATGCAGACTTGCTTATGAATATACCTATCCTTACTGCATCTAATATAATCCAATTTGGCAAGTTATATGCTAATGGATTCAAGACTGCAAGAAAGGCTACTAATATAGTAGGTAAGGCAGGAGAATATACTGCTGGTACTACAAGATTAGGTGCTGCTACTGCAATAACAAAGGGTGCATTATCTGAAGGTACTGAGGAAATGGCACAGGGTGCTGCAAGTAGAATAGCAGGTAATTATTACTCTACTGATGTAAATAACTTCTATAAGTCAAAGACTGACCCAGAGGCTGCACAGGAGACTCTAAGTTGGACTAAATCATTTGCTGAGGGAATTAATGAGACAGTAAATGATGGCTCTGTGTGGGAAGAGTTCTTTATTGGTTCTTTGACAGGTGTATTAGGTATGCCAAGATTCAGAAGTGTAAGAAATGCACAAGGTGGTATTCAGTCTCCAATCACTATTGAGGGTGGTGCCATAAATGAATGGAGAGACTATAATGAGAAGATAGCAAGAGAGAATGAGATTGCTAACTACATGAATAGCAGGATAAACTCTCCTGAATTTAAGAACTACTATCAAGGTCTTATCAGGCATAATAAGTATCAGAATGATATGAATAGAGCTGCTGAGGAAGGTGATGAGTTCAGCTTCAAGAATGCAGAACATGCTCAATTAGTATCTGATATTGCCATGTTTGATAATGCAGGTAGAATGGAAGACCTTACTACCTTAATTAACACAGCATTTGATACATCAGATGAAAATCTTGCCTCTATTGTAGAGAATACTACAACTACTCTTGAAGATGGCTCTAAGGTAGGTCCATTTGTTGATAAGAATGGTAATCCTATGTATGCTACCCCAGAAGGCAAGCAGGAAATGATAGAGAAGTTGCAGCAGAACCATGATGAAATGACCAACACTATCAACAATTATCTGAAGATAAAAGATGAGCTTGATATTAAGACAGGTCAGCAATTATCAGATGACCAGCTTGAAGAATTGACTTGGATGAAGTCTCAGATAGGTAACTGGTCTGAGAGAGCAACAGCCATGTCTGGAGAAGTAAAATCTGCAATAGGTAGTGTATTAGGTAACTTAGATTCATTCCTTAGATTCAATCAGCAAGTCAGAGACTTTGAAGGTCAAACTCATGCTGATTTAACTGATAGATACAGACAAGCAGATGAAAATGTAAGAGCTATTCAAGGTGCAATAAATACTCTTAATCTTGTAAGAAGTCAGGATGATAAGACATTGGCTCATACATTAGCAACTAATCCTAAGTTTGTAGATGGTCTTATTAAGGAGATTAATGAGGTAGATGAAACTGTACTTAGTGCAGATGAGAAAGAAGATATTACAACTAAGCTGAATGATATTGTTAAGTTAGGTAATGCCTCAAAGACATATAATGCAAAGCTGAAAGAGTATCTTGAGAATCCTCAAAAGCAAGCAGAAGACCATGCAAGAGCTGATGAGCAAGCTGTGCAACAAGAAACTAAGAAGAAGTCTGATGACTTGAAAGTATCTTTGAATGCTGCACAGAATTTACAGGAGTTCAGAGGCATCATAGATACCCAAGATGATATAGAGAATAAGGATAGAGTTCTAAAAGAACTTGAGGATGAAGGTAGTGAAATGGCTAAGAACTACAGAGAAACTTCACAATACAATAATGAGGTGAGAAGAGTTCTTAATGAGTCAGATGCAGAACCACAGGTTAAACAAGATGCCATGAAGCTCCTTCAAGACCAGTTCAGTAACTCTGAAAACCTTGAACAGTTGGCTAATTCCAACTCAATTTATATCAATAATGAGAATGCCTTTGATGAAGATTCTGAGGGTGATGTTGAGTTGTCTGCAACAAGATTCCAAGAGGCTCAATATGCTTTGCAGAATGCAATGTCTCAGGTAAATAATGACAATAGATTCAAGGATAGATTCTCACCTGAATATAAGAAGCCTGTAGAGAAAAGAGAGGGGACTGTAAGAGGTGATGATAGAAGAGATACTACAGGAGATAGTGGTACATCTACTACTCCTACTGTAGCAAGTAGTGAGGACTTACCTACAACAGAATTACCTGTAGGTAATATAACTGCTGAGATGGTTAATGAGGAGAATAAGAAAGCCAATGAAAGGGTAGAAACTCCACAAAGACCAAGTAGAGATACTCTTAATCAATTCTATAGACCTGCTATACCTGAACTACACATAGAGGCAAGTAAGGAAGGAGACTTTAGACCATTTGATATTGTAGTAAGTGAGAGAGAAAAGAATGCAGACTTCTCTGGTATTTATGGTTATCTAAGAGACCAAGGAGCATTCAGATATGTAAATGAGGGTAACTTAAAGGCAGGTGATGAACTTGGCTTTATGATTGACCCAGACTATAATGAGAATACAATTTTCATTGTAGACAAGAGGAACAACCAAGTAGTAGGTAGTTTGGATGAGTCTGATTATAGTGTTTCAAGGTATGAGGGCTTGAAGGGTCTTGAAGAGAAGATAAGAGGTGAGTATGCTAATAGGCAGAATAAGACTGGCAAGTTCATTGCCACACCTGTTACAAAGGTATCTAAGGTAATGGTAGGTAGAGTTCCTTATGGTAATACTGAAAGGAGTTTGTCTGAAATACCTAATGTATCTTCAACTGATAGAAAACCTGTCTTTGGTATTATAAAGAATGGTGTTCTTACCACTAATGGTAAGGTTGATGATAGTCTTATTATCAAGCCAGTGGATATGAGCCAAAAGGAAGGTAGATTATATCTGCTTATACCTAATGGAGCTGGTAAGTATTCTCCTGCTGCTGTAAGGGTTAAGCACTTCAATAATGAGGAGTTCAACCTAAATGACAGTTCAGTAAGTTCTACTCCTGTTGGAGAAGATATAAAGAATGCCATTACTAAGTTATCAACTGCTACATCACAGGATGATGTATCTGCTGCTATGCAAGACTTAGCACAAGACTTGTATATGCAGGATATTATGGTTACTTGGTTTAGTAGTAGGGCAGGTGATGGTATTGTTATCAGTAAGAAGGTAAGAAAACCAGATGGTACTTATGAGAAGGTAATCATTAATGGAAAGGAGCAAATCAAGGAGGATAAGTATGATGTATATTTCTCTACAAGTAGTAAGAGTGCAGAGATTGGGGGTATAAACTTTGATGTAACTGCTCTTGAGGATTTAGGAGATACAAGTGCATTAGGTACTCCTAAGAATCCTGAGGATATATACAATGAAATACTTGGACACCTTATTAAGTTTAATCTTCCTTTGCAGGTCAGCACAAGAAGAATAAATGAGGGTGCATACAACAACAGATTGATAAACTCTAATATCCTTACTTCAAATATTACTGAGGCTTCAGTAAGAAGTAACTGGTTTACAACTGATTACTTTGATAATGAAGGTAATCTTCATCAAGCTATAAGTCCAGCTTCTGTAGCTCCTCAACCTAAGAGGAAAGTAGAAACTCCTGTAGGTGGTACTGAGGGTGCTATTGCAGGCACAAGAATAGTATCTGTATTCTCAAATAAGCCATACTATGTAGACTTAAAGACAAACACTATCAGAGATGACCAAGGCAGGACTGTAGAAGTTACTGACAGTAATAGAATATTGTTTGACTTAGCTTGGGCACAAGATAACTTCGGGGATGCTACAACATCATCAATGATGGTAGATAACAAAGTTCTTACTCCTGATGGCAAGGTACTTGATAGAAGCAAGCAGACATATCTCAGTGGTCAGGATGCACAAGATGTAAAGGATACTATTGCAGGTAGAAAGAAGGAAAGAGAGGGTAGAGTTGCCAAGTCTAAGGAGGTTATCAGTGAAATATATGAGAACCAAAAGAGGGTAGATAAAACAAGAACTGATGGTGAGTTTTACTATGTACTTGAAGATGATGGTGAATACCACCAATATAGTAGAGTGCATAGTAGATTAGGCTCTAATTGGGTAGAATCTGACAAGCAAACAAAGGCTCTTGAATTGGCAAGACTTAATCTTAGCAAGTTTGTAGATAATCCTACTCAGTATGAGAATTACCTGAAATACTTGGAGAACAAGTTTAAGGTAGACTTGACTGCCTACAGAGGTAAGACTGATGCCAAGAGTAGAGATACTATTGTGAATATAGTAAGAGACAAGGTGTCTGGTACTAATTCACAAAGGGCACTTGATGCTGGTTCAGCAGTAGATAGTATCATCAGACAGTACTTTACTATAAGAGATGTATCTAAGATAGCAAGACCATCCAATATGTCGGAAAATGCTTTCATAGATTTGATTACTTCCCTTAATAGGATTAAGTCAAATATGGAGCAAATGGGAGAAAGATTCCTTGCTGACAATATTGTATTGTTCCAGAAATACCCTGATGGTACAAGAGTTGCAGGAGAGGTTGATATTCTCTCTGTTGATAAGGATGGTAACTTTAGAATCTATGATGTAAAAACAAGTAGATACAGCTTTTATGACTTTACAGACAGATATGGTCATAAGGTTAATTACTTTACTACTCCATCTGCTACTCAGAGAATGAGTGCAAAGGATTACTATACTTTGCAACTTTCTGCTTACAAGAACTTATTTGAATCTCAGTATGGTGTACCAGTTACTAAGTTAGCTGTAATGCCATTTGTATTGAGTTATGATAAGGAGAATGTATCAGCAGTACAAAGTGAAAAGGGTATTCCTATTGCATACAATCCTGCTGTTAATGTGCCTTTAGCAAGTGCAGTTAAAGTAGATAAATCTACAGAAACTCCTGCTACTCCAGCACAAGCTCAGACAGTATTACCTATCTTTGAGACTTCATTAGAGACACAGAATCCTATTGAAGATTTGACACCTGAACACAGTATGAATAATGCTGATGAGGGAGTAGGTTACTTTGAGTTGGATGGTAAATTACATAAGGGATATGTTACACCACTTACTGTAATTGATGGGGTTGAAGTTCATGTAACTAAGGTTCCTAATATTACAAAGGGATTTGGAAGAGAAACTGAAGTAGCCCATGTAGCTTCAAACAGCTTCTATGCAGTATTCCCTAATGGTAAGACATTCTTATTCTTGAAGAATAATCCTGTGCAGGGGGGTATGACCCAATCACAAGTTGAGGATGCAATTAGGAAAGGACTTGAAGCTAAGCCTCAGAAAGTTAAGGAATTAGCATCAGAAAAGACTATATTGTTTGACCCTGATGCAGTACCTACTGTAAGTGTTGCTCCTATTACTACTGTAGAGACTCCTGCAACTATTAATCAAGGTAATACCCAGACAGGTGCTGCCTATACTGCTCAAAAGGAACAGGCAATAAATGACCATGATGAAGAGTTTGAGGATGAATTTACCCTAAGAAGAGTAGATGACACAGAAGCTACAGTATGGAATCAGGAAAAGGAACTTAATTGGTTGAGTAGAGTACTACCTCAATTAAGTGAGAATGATAGAGTACAAGTAGTAAAAGGTCTTATTAAAGTAGGCAGACAAGGTGCTTTAGCTTGGGGACAATTTGATAAAGGTGTAATCACATTGTCTGACATAGCTGCTGAAGGTACTGCATACCATGAAGCTTTCCATGCTGTATTTAATCTCCTTCTTGACAATAATGAGAGACAGGCATTATATGATGAAGCAAGAAAGTTATATGGTGAGAAAGATAATCTCTCTCTTGAGGAAGATATGGCAGAAGGATTCAGAGAGTATGTAATGACAAGACAGAATAGGGGCTTAGGTAAGAGAATACTTGATTTCTTCAAGGAACTCTTTGCTAAGGTTACTAACTGGAATAACTTTAGACCTTCCTTGATAGACTACTATAGAAGAATTAATGAGGGTAAGTATGCAGATAGTACATTCAAAGTCCCCACTATCAGTGAATTGAGAGGTACTACTTCAACTACTACATCATTTAATACTTTAAGTGATTCTATGCAAGAGAATTTATTGAAGAAAGGTTGGACAGCAGAGAAGTTTGATTCAATCTCTCAAAAGGAGAGAGACCAAGCTATTAAGTGTATAGCCTTTTAATCAGTAGGATGAAATTTTTTATTAGGGAGGTAACAGAAATGTTACTCCCTTTTATTTTATGTAAAAAAAAAATAGGGAGAGGAGTAAAACTTAATTTACTCACTCTCCCTATTTGCTTTATTGCTTAAAGAATGGAATACTTTCCTCAGGATGCAAACCTCTATAAATAGTTTTGTTCATTGGAATAAGTGGAGATTCAAAGAATAGTCTTGTTGCCTTAGACTCTCCTTCATATCTTCCTGACTGTATCAAAGCATCTTCTCCAGCAAATACTTCATGATTAAATGGATTTATAAGTCCAATTAAATCAAGAGTATTCTCAAGAGTATTAATGCTAGCAGCAGGAGACTTTATAATCTTCAATCCTTCTCCAACCATCTGAGGTCCAGGAATCAATGAACCTAATTCAGTGTATAATCTTCTTGCCTGGTATTCTGCCATCTTAGCCAACCAAGGTCTATCCTTGTCATCTGACCAATCCATAAGACCAAGTACAAGTGCTACTGCCAAGAAGTGTCCTACTTCAGTTGCAGCTCTTTTGATGTTTGCTTTCTCAGTCTTGGAAAGTTGGTTCCAATTTGCAGCTAATGCAAACTGACCTTCTTTCAATTCCTTAGCAAGCTGCATCAAGAACCTACCTGTGGTATTATAGTAACCTTCTGTCCATGCTTGCAAGTCATAGTTATATGTGGCAGACTTAAATCTTCTGTTCAAAGATGGCTTAATCCACTTTCTAAACATAACACCCATTCTACCTACAGCTAACCTTTGTACTGCACTTCTGTCAGCCTTGTTGTAAATACCGTGCATTCTCTGATTTATAGCAGCAGACTTTCTACTGAATGCTATAATATCATCTCTTGTAAATGCAGACCCATCCTCCTTAGTATAACCTTGCTTTAACTGTAACTTAGCACCTAATTTCTTGTTATTCTTATCAATAGGAACCACTTCCATAGCATCCCATAGAGATACTATCTTACCATCAGGAGCTTTCATTTTATAAGCATCTGCAAGTGCTAATGAGGTTCTATTCTGCATCCAATGCTCACCAGCATTATTCATAAGGAATAAAGCAGAAGTACCAAACATTCTACTGAACCAAGTCTTTCTATCAAAGTTTACTTCCTTGACATCAGTCTCATATTCCTGCATTACATTGAATAATTCATCCCACAAAGCAAGTTTGCTTGTCTTGACTCTATTACCAATCTCTGCAAGGAACTCAGGTAGTGCTTGACCATAGTTTCTATCAGCTCTTAGAGTATTAGATTCATTGAAGAACTCTCCAGAGAAAGACTCAATTCTCATCATAACTCCACCAGTAGCCACATTGGAAATACCTGATAGTACATTGACAGCTAATGTATTGAGTGAGGTCATTCTATTAACAAAGTTTGCAACCTTTCCTTTGTCAATCTTTGTATTACCAAATGTACCTTCATCAGCCATATATCTGCCATAGACCTGCATCTCAAAGAAGTCATTCAGTCTCTGCATAAATCTTGTTTCATCACCAGATTTAGTGAGAGTAGATTCTACTTTCCTACCTACAGACTTGAACTTTTCAACCAATGGTTTACCACCTCTTGTCTGTATAATTTCCCTCTCCTTTAGCATATCCCTACCAAGCTCAAGAACATCAATTACTTTATTCATTTCATTGAAGTCATTAGCCATAGCTGCATAAGCTGTGAGAGTAGATACTATATCAGTAGATAGGTCATTAGGACTTTCACCCTCTTTCATCTTAGTATAGTAGATAGGAAGTACTTGCACCTCTTTACCTTCAAAGTCCTTTACTGTAGCCCTATCTCCAAACTCAGTGTCATCTGTTCTTCTAATGAATTGGTCTTTAACAGCTTCCCATACTTGTATACTACCTGACTTTACACCATCAGATGCCTTTACTCTTTCAAGTAGGTCCTTTCTGATTTTAACTGCATTAGTTAAGGTAGTGTACTTGTCAGGAAGGTATGAATCCAGCTTAGCTTTTATCTCCATAATCTTGTTGTAGTATTCTTTCTGGGCAGGATTCAATTTCTGATAAGCCTTATTGCCATAGATTGATACCTTAGGTTGCTTCTTTCCATTGACTACCTCCATATTAGCATCAAACCAAGCTTGTCTCTCCTTTCTGTACTTCTCTGCATTATCTCCTACAGGATTCTTACCATACTTCTCATTAAGAGACTTGAACATTTCCCTGACTTTCTCCTTGAATAGACCTTGGTTAATCTCAGAGATATAATTACCTGTGAGATTACCTTTGCTGTCTCTTTCAAACATCCAATCAGTGCTCTTAACTCCAGCTTGCTCTAACTTAATGGTAGCAGCTTGAAGCTCCTTCATAACATTGATAGTCTCCAACCTTGCATTTTCTTTACTCTTCTTGACAGCTTGGTCCATAACTTTCAGCATATAATCTGAAGAGTCTGCCATAGAATCAAGCCATCTATCAAAGAAAGATATGTCCTTGTCAGCTATCTTAACTAAGTCTTCAGCACTCATAGTCTTGCCCTTGAACTTGCCAAAAGGAACAGTTATACTCTCTCCTACAAAAGGTTTAATGAAATCAACAAAGAGAGGCATTGATACTTCATTGTACCTTACAAACAAGTCTCCAAGTAATGTAGTTGTGTTGTCCAATACTACCCTTACTCTCTGACCATATCTATTGTCTGCATACTTCTCTTCATCAATAAGAGCCTTCCTAATATCATCAGTAATATGCTTGTAACTATACAAGTAGTTTCTGACATCTCTTAGTACTCTGGCTCTTTCATTAACATTAGTAGCAGGAGTATTCTGTAACATAGTAAGTCTGTCACTTACCTTAGTCAATTCTTCAAGAGCATTCTCTACAAAAGTATAAATACCCTCAATCTCATTGTTATCAGCTAATTCAATATCCAATCTATCAATGAGTAACCTTTGATTAGCACTAAACTGGCTATTAGGATTTCTCTTTTCATAAATCTTCAATCTCTTCAACTCATTCTCAATGATTCCTTGAAGTAACTTCTTATCTCTTGCCACTCTCTCTGAGGTACTGTAAAATACCCCATTTGAAGCTATATTGCTAACATCAATAGCCTCATCCATGCTGCCATTAAGTATTTGCTGTGCTAAAGAACCAAAGTTCTTATCAGCCTCTTTCATGGCTCTTTGTATAGGACTTGCACTAATATTCTTGAAGAAACTCTTAACTGCTTGGATTACTCTTTGCAGTAGATTCTTATAAGGAGCAGATGGGATATTCTCACCTTGAAGAAGATGCTTTGCAAGTAGTTTACCCGCAGCTTCTTTTGCCAACTTAGCCTCATCACTATGATATAAGGTATCATAGGTGTCATAGTCCTCACCTATAATTTCTCTTGCCAGCCCATTGGAAGATATATTATTGATAAGTCTTGTAATAAGTGGATTATCCCCCATAGCTTCAATGGCAAAGTGTGCAAATTCCTCAGGAAGTGCTCTCTCACCTTGAATACCATTAGCAAGCCTAATCATTTCAACAAGGCCATTTGCTGCATTTCTTGCAACATCAAAGTCAGTTACACCATGAATACCCATTCTCTTTTCAAGGTCAGTCAAAGCACCTATCCCTATTCCATGAGACTCAAGAATACCCCTCAACCTGTTATTAAGGTTTTCATTGTATTCCATCTTATCTGCATTAATAGAGTTAAGCCTGTTTCTTTTCTCAACCTTTACCCCAATGAATACTCTTGGAGATTCACTGTCTTGAATCTTAACTATATTAGCCACATAATCATCCCTATACTCTGAGTTCTGATTAAAGGCTATAGCCCTTTGTTTCAACTTTTGATAATTCTCATCATTGTTTACCCATAGGGCTGGTCTGTCCATTCCTTTCTTATAGTACCCAATCTCCCTATTAAGTCTCTCAAGTACCTTAGTTTCTGGAATGACTTTACTGAGATTAGTCTGCTTTAGCAAACTCCTCAATGTAGGTTCACTGTTTTCATCTAATGTTAGCCTTGGATTCCAATCTCTTATAAAAGAGTCAGCTTTTGTAATAAGATATAGTCTTGTAGCCTCACTTCTATTGTTTGAAGTGAAGGACAGCAAGTCCTTAAATAACTTGCTGTCCACTATCTGACCATTTCTATTCTTCACCTTTGGAATAATTGCACAACTTCTTGCCATATCTTATAAACTATATAATGTTGGAGCACCACAAATACTATCACCATTCTCATCCTTATACTCTGTATTAGGCTGAATAGCTGTTACATCATCAGCCTTTGGAGCAGAAGTATCAAGAGGAGTACCATATACCTGTTGGAAAGCATCAGTATCTACCTCTGGAATAGAATCCCAATACTCTTGAGGCATATCTTGATAGTCAGGCATAGAATCATAATCAACCTCAGCATCTCCAAGGTCAAATCTTGACAATGTATCTGCATAAGGGTCATAATCTTTCCTGTTCTTATCAATTACAGTTTCCATCTCTTCTACATCCTTACCATATTCATATTCAATAAAGCTGTTTCTGAAACCTAATGGTTCAATCCTTTCATAGGTTGCAACATTAGTTTGTTCAGTACCTAATGAAGTCAGTTTGTAATAGACATAGTTTCCTCTAATTCTCTTACCTATATACTTAAAGAAGTCATAAGCAGGACCATCAGGAGTATCTATCCTTTTCTTGATAACTTTCTTATCTCCAAAGGTAGCATTATCATCAATCACAAATGCAACTTCATCCTTAACTTCATTATCCTCTCCTATGAACTGGACAGAGGCTGTATCAGGGATTTCAGGAACCAACTTTCTGTTATCCAAGTGGTTATAGACATATTGGTCTACAAATTGACTATAATCATCACTTGATGACAAGAGAGTTCTCAATGTACTTATGTACTCTGGGATAGCATTTCTCACTGCCACAGGTGCCAAATGGATGAAAGTTGAAGGTCCAAATGCAAAGCCATTTCTATAATAGCTATATCTGAATAGATTAAGAGCAAGTTTCTGAGCTTCTGGGTTATTCATATATAATAGAGATGCCCAATCCCTCATATATCTTTCTCTCAAAGTAGGACTTAACTGACCTACATTCTTAAACACTACTGTGTCTACAGGATTACTGTCATTTGCCCTGATTACCTTGAGTCTCTTAATAAATTCAAGGTCAGCTATATCCTCATTATCTGTAACCACTCTCTTGAAGTATTCAGGGAAGTTATTGATGAAATCCTTTCTCTTATCAGAGGAAGTTACAATAATATCACCTACTTCTGAGTCAGGGTTTACAATCAATTCAGAACCAAAGAATCCATTCTTTGACATGATATAGGCAAGCAAGTCATTATAAATACTATTCATAGTCTTTACATTCAACTTACCAGTCTTAGTCATGTCTCTAAGGTCATCAATTACAGCTCTGAATGATTCAGTATATTGAGGGAAATAAGACCCTAACATTTCTTCTGTCTTCTGCAAGCCAAGAGTATAGAAAGCCTGTAAGAAAGGAAGAGGAGCTGACAATAGTCTTTCTCTTAGAGTGTCAGTGTCAGGATTGTCTGATAACAGACCATCAAGTATTACATTGGCATTCTTCAATGGGAACTTGTCATTATTCTCTATTTGGTCTAACAGGTCTTTCACTTTCTGCATCTTCAACTCTGTATCTGCAATAGTAGGACCAGCAGCACCTCCTTGGGTATCAGACCTTGTAGCCTGTACTAACTGTCCCAAAGCATCAGCAGAGTTCATAATTCTCTTGAACAAATATCCAACTGCAACTTGTTTCTGATAGAACTCAATCTTTCTGAAATCAGAAGTCTGAGACCTGTCAGTAACAGCTTCCTTAGCAAGCATTATATTATCTGCAAGCTCTTCAATGTAGAAGCTATTGTTCTTGTAATTGTCATAGGTCAAGTCATTATTAAGAGCTGCCTTATCTTTATATTTACCAAGCACTTCATCAATAATAGTATCCTTGCCTTTACCTTCTCTACTCTCTCTAAAATAGGTTTGAGTAATTTCCTGTACAATAGGCTGCATCATTAACAGACCTATCTCAATAGGATTATAACCTAATCTTGAAAGAAGCATAGAAGCATCAGCAGTGAAAGTATTCTGATTAAGTGCTGCAAGCACAGGGTCTTTAACATTATCCACAGAAGCAGCCAAGAATCCAGCATTATTCTTTGAGATAAATTCCTTGTCACCATTCATAATATCATGTAGAGATGTAAGTCTCTTTCCATTCAATACAAATGAGCCATTTTCTTCATCCAAAGCTAACTGAGTATGTTGCATCAAAGCATGGTTTGCATTATGGTTGGCATAAATACCAATCAACTTAGCACCAGTCATGTTCTGTTGATGCAACATTACTTGAGTTCTTGGTGATAATGGGTCCATTTTGACCTTTGTTTTCTCTGCCAACTTATCAAGAGTATCAAGGTCTAAGTCAAATAGGTATGAAGGATAAGATTTTCCACCTTTCTGTACAGTCTTATTAAGTTCTATACCCATATCCTTTAATGCTTGAGCCAAGTCACTCTCATAAGAATCATTGAGAATAGTCATTATTCTTGCAGACTTCTTCTGATAATCAAAACCACCTGGGTTAAGAATCTTTGAAGCTGTATCTGCATTAGTCAAGACTCCATACATCATATCTATCAGCAAGTTATTTCTTGCCTCAAGACTGTTCTCCTGTGGAGACTTATTGAAGTCATACTTTACCTTACTTATAATAGGCTTGGCAAGTCTGTACTTCTCCTTATTCTCCTTGAACCATTCCTTAAAGTCATCAGTATCTGCATTGAGAATATCTTCTGCCAACTGGCTATGAGTGAATTGTGACAATACTTGATTGAATAAGCTATTCATTCTTGCATAGTCTTCTCTTGCCTGTCTCATATCATACTTCTTAACTCTGAACTCAGGTAACATGATATACATCTTATCCACATCAAAGTCAGAACCTGATAGAGTAGTAATCTCAGCAGGAAGCATGATTGCAGAACCATTCTGTTGAGGAAGGAATCCCTTAATATACAGAGGAGCCATTGAGTATTTATCCTCTGTTGGAACTCTATATCCAATCAACTTTCTCAAATCCTCAGGAAGTTTAGTTACATCAAGCTGGTGAGTATTTGGGTCCATAAGAGGTTCATAGAACTCTCTACTATATGCAGGCATATAACATTCAAGATACTTAATCCTCTTATTAGCACCTTCACCTTCAAATACCACATGAAGTTCATCAGTCAAGCCATAATTAGATACCTGAATTAAAGCTCCTCCTCTAATCTTCTGTTTAGTAATTCTACTCTTGATTACACTATTAAGAAGTGTTTGTACCCTTTGAGATTGCACAGGGTCAAAGAGAGGGATATTGAAGTTGTTGTTCTCATCAAGAGTACAAGCCCTCATCATATCCATACCATACCTTTGATTACCTCTTATCTCTTCAAGTAAGATTTCTTCTACCTTCTTTGGGTCTTTGAATATTTTATCTACATCAGCAAATGCTTGTAGGATATTCTCAGTATTGATAGCATTATACAGGTCAAGCCACTCTTTCTTAGTCATCTTCTTACCATTAACTTCAATGATTGTGTCATCAGAGATGTCAGCAGTAATTAGCTTTCTAATCTGAGTACCTACCAACTGGACAGCATCTATAGCATGTTCAGGAGTTGCAGTCTGAATACCATAATCTTCATAAGATACCTTATGCACTACATTAGGATTCTCATTACCAAACCCAATACCTGTAGTATCTTTAAGTCTTTGGATTACATCAGCTTCAGTATTTACATCATTCAAATCTATTACACCTTGTTTTCCAACTTTAGTGGTAGATTCAAACTGAACTACATCAATCTGATTATCCTCCATAAACTTATTTATGGCTTTCAGCTTGCCTGACCTTCCTAAAGGACCAGCAATTAGTTCGTGCATAGCAAGTAATAGGAACTCTGAGTTCTTATGTTGTACAGGAGTCTTAATTCCAGTATGACCTTCAATGCCACTGTTATTATTGACTTGTGTATAAACATAAGGCTTCTTAGTCTGCCAAATGATATTGAAGTCTTTAATATTCCAATCTCCATTCTTGAAGTTGTTATATGCCTGCTCCATATCATCTGTCCACTGACCTGACATGCCAAGTATTGCCCTATAGGAACTCAAACTTCTATATGCCTGAGCATCTGCTACATTCACATTTCTAAACTTGCTGATAATATTATCTCTGTCTATCTTGGTCATTTCATTTCTTCTAACCCTTTCATCAAGTACAGTCTTGATGTCTTCAAGTACAGAAGATACTATCTCATCATCCTTCAAGTAGATGGTTCTTTCCCAATCTCTACCAATTCTCTCACCTTTATAAGTAGCCTTAGTATTCAGTCTGAGGGCAGGAGCATGAACCTCCTTATATCTCTTCTGAAAGTCCTCAAGGTTCTTATAGAAGGCAAGGTCAGTAGTAGTAAGCTGGATAATTTGTGAAGTAGCTAACTTACTGTTCCAATAGTATTCTCTAAGTGCATCCTTAGCATTATTCTTAACAAACAGACTTCTTGAGATTGACTGAGCATCTTTCAACTCCATCTCACCTCTTGTTGCCTTATCTGTCAGCAAATTCTTAATCTGCTCCATCAGGTTATTGGCTTCCCTACTATCAAAAGCACTATTATTGTTATAGGCTCTAAGCATCAGTTCCATATTGGTATTCCACAATGAACCTAAGGCATCTTTAGCCTTGATAAGTGCCTTTGCAGTTATTGCATTCTGCTTGGACTGACCCTCAAAAGGAAGATACTTGTACTTGCCATTAGGAAGCTCATCCAAAAGTCCTACCCTCATCCAATCTCTATAGGTCTGTTCAAAACCATCTTCCATCATGTCATTAAGAGTAGTTCTTAGAAAGTTCCTAAGTTCAGCACCAGTACCCTTGGATTTAAGTCTGCTTAGCCTATCAATGAATGTCTCTCCATTGTCATATCTGAGGTTGTTAAGTGCAGGAAGGAACTTAAATTCTGCACCTCCCATACTCTTTATACTCCCATCTTTCTTTCTGACAATATCATAGTTTGCAATAGGTTCTACATTCTTATCTCCACTCTGGTAAGCCTCATCCCTTTCTCTAACCAGCATGATTCTGTCATACTCTTGATTAACCAAGTCTACTAACTTGTCAAGGATAACATCATCATAGGTTCTCTTCTTACCATTTTCATCAAGTACATCACCTGTTGTGTACTTTCTGAATCTGATAAACTCAGCAGAGGGGCTATCTGAAAGAATGGGAACATGATACCAAGCATACTTTATACTTGACTTTGCAGAATCAGGGTCTCCCCAATATTCTGTAAGAAGAGCCAAAGTATAATCCAAATCATCCCAATTAGTATAGTCTACCTTATCAGAGTTCAATACTACTTTATGGTTAAGACCTCTTCTCAATTCATCAGACTCTGCAAGCTGTCTTAGCCAGTCATTTCTCCAATGACCATCCTTAAAGAACCACTCATAATCCTTGAACTCAGTCTGCATAAACTGTTCAAATCTCTCCTTGTCATTCATAACATTCTTGAGATTCTTAATAAGTTTACCTAAGTAGTTAGGAGTAACATGAGAATAGTAGGACTTATCATTCTCTCTGACACTACTCTCAATAGCATCCTCAGTTACTTCTGCCATCATACTTGCAATCATATTGTAAGCAGAGCCAAAAGTATTGATAAGGTCTCCTCTCTTCTCAGTACCATCCTCTCTTGTCTCAGACTTGACTTCACCCTTCTTAATACCACTGAATATGACATTCAATTGTGGTAAAAGAAGCATAATTGGGTCAGTAAATGTGATACCTGGAGCTGTCTTTATATCAGTTAATGCAGTTTTCAATACAGAAGGATTGGCATCAATACCTAACATATGAAGTAACTTCATTATGGTATTCCATACATCTTCTCTCTCTAAGAGTTGAAGTCTGGATTCTGTATCAAGGTTCTGGAACATATTGTTCAATGTCTCAGTCCATTGTAAACCTTTAGCTGCATTATCCTTGTTTATTTCCCCATTCTTCTCATATACACTATCATCATCAAGCTGTACTCCATTCTCATAGTTATCTCTCCAAGCATCGAGGAGATGATATACACCTTCAGGCTTATTGATGGCAATAGTTTCCATCTTGAAAGTACCATCAGGCATCATCTTCTTCTTTTGAATCCAGTAAGGCATAAAGTCCTTTCTGAAGTCTTGGTAGAATTGAGAGAATAAAGTCTCATCACCTTGAAGTAACTTGGTTACTTGCTTAACCCAAGGCTTGATTCTTTGTAAATCCTGCATCAAAGGAAGCATATCATCAGAGTTAATCATGTTCCTTAACTTGTCAATGAAAGTAGCATGAACATAGTCAGCATCAAGGTATCTTGTGAAACCTAAATCATCCTTTTCATACTTGCCTCTATAGTCAAGTTTAGGTACTTGTCTGATTACTTTTCTTACAGCTTGTGACAGAGATTCATGTGAACTTACCTGTCTGAAATTAGTCATCCATCCATCCTTATAAGCCTCTTCTTGTCTCCAATCCTCTGCTTCATTATCTACCTCACTGTTACCATCAGGGTCATCATCATTGAGGTTTGCATCAGCAGGTGCAATGTGGTTGGGGTCTATTCTAATACCCTCAGTCATTACAAGCAAAGTACTTGCTTCCTCAGCAAGAGCCTTGTAGACATAAGGGTCATCAACTATCTTCTTATATTCCTGATTCTTATAGGCAGCTTTCTTCTTGGCAGCTTCTAATTTCTGCTCATCAGAGAACTTATCTGCACCTCTCATAGAGTTGATTGCATTAAGTTCTTGCTGTATTCTGCCCTCTTCTGTATCTTGTACATAAGAATTGAAGATGTTAGCTACTCTCTTGAATATACCAGCAGGAGTGTACTTCTTTATAGCAGAGAATCTATCCAAGCTATTAAGCTCAGCCTGTAATTCTTCCTTCTCCACACCACTGGCATCATCAATTCTTCTCTTCAAAGAATCAGTCATTTCCTGCAAGGCATTATCAACTTCATTACTGAAGAATCTTGCAATAAGTGTCACTCTATCTCTTCTTGTTCTTGGGTCAAAGAGTAGGTCCACCTTCTGCTGCTCCTCAACAGAAGTAATCCTTGGAGTATCAAAAGAACTGCTAAGTGCCTCATCAAGCTGTTCAGTAGCCTCACTACTTCTCAGCTCCTTAATAAAATCATTGAGTTCACTACCTAATGGAATATCCTCAATAGACTTATTATTCTTTTCCTGCCACAGTCCAACCAAGTTAAGTATTGATTGCTCTGTTTCATTAGGAAACTTCTTAGCTAATTTTCTAATTTCTGGTGTTATAACTAAACAACTCATATAATTAAAAGTATTATTTGTGCAAAGGTAAGGAATTTAATTGTAATACACAAGGTATTATGGGAAAAAGTTAAGGAGGAATAAGTGATTAACTTACTCCTCCTTATAAGATTACTCAACAATGTACTTGACACCATTGAATATAAGCCACTTGACAGTGTTGATATTGACTGGTCTAATACCTGACTCTTTATCAGTCTTAGTAATATCCATATCTACACAATCATATCTGCCATCTCTTGATTCAAATTGAATCTTATAGCCTCTAAGAACTTTCTCCTCTCCCTCTTCATAAGGCAGGATAGGCTCTCTAACAAGTTCAGTAATAAGCTGTTTAGCCCTTTCAGCTACACCCTTCTTATTTGCCTTAACCTTGTCAATGTCCTCAGAGAATTGATTCACAAGATGGTCAATCTCCTCATTGAGCTTCTTCTTGCTCTTAGGTTTGTCCTGCTTCTTGAAGCATACAGTAAATACTTGACCAGAATGAATGTTCTCCCAAATACTTCTAATACCGAGAGTACCATCCTTCTTATCTTCTTTAGTTACCTTTACTGTAGTTTCAAACAGGTCAGCAGAGTTAGTATAATTCTTCAAATAACTCATACCAATCTGAACCTCTTCACCACTCTCAAAATGAGTAAGCCAAGCATTAGAGCCTGACACTTTATTCACAATATAGTGAGAACTCTCACTAATAATGGAACCTTGCTTTAACTGATTTATTTGCTCAATCATATCAAATAAGCTTTTCTATATTAGACATAAATGTTTCAGCCTCCTGCTTAGTAACACCAATAGTTTTGATGTCTTCCTGCAATGCAGCAATCTGAGACTCCTTCTTTGCAATCTCTGACTCCATCTCTGCATGGAGATTACTTGCATTCTCATGTGCAGTCTTAAACATAGACTTAATGCTTGCCATTCTTTCACTGAAAGAAGGTGCAACTACAACTGATTTCTTCGTACCAGAAGTCATACTTTTTTTAGTTATTACTTATCAAATGTCCACTTTCATCATAGTCAGTGCTTCTGTATCTCTTCAAGTCCTGCTGATACTTCTCTGTATTTGCATAGCCACAAGGATTCATAAATTCAGGACAGAATCCTCTATAGATACATTCTGGAACCATCTTATCTGCCATTACTGGGTCTACCTCCCTAATAGCATCTTGTACCTGTTTCCAAGCCTCTCTTGTTTCCTTAGATGCACAATTACACAGTCTCTTTCTTGATATACTTATCAAAGCCTGAGCATTGGCTGTCATATCCATATCATTTGTTGCACCTTGGGGCAGCTCATTCCTCGAAGATACATTATACTCATCTAAGATGGCTCTTCTATCTCCCCTTTGAGTATGAACAAACTTTTCACAGCCTTCATGGTGTCTTACCAAGTGTGTAGTAACCCACTGCATAATATCAGCCCAAGTCCACTCATACTCAAGCAGTCTGATAGGACTATGCTCAGCTAAAAGCATCTTAGCTTCCCAAGATTTAGAGGGTTCTTTATCTAAAGGTGCTTTGCCTATGGTTCTCCTTGCTGCATTTAATGCTCTCTTCCAAAGAGTAACCATTTCCATTCTGATAATTTTACTCATTGCAGAACTCTTTTAATTCTTGAACACCTAACAGACCACTATGCCTTTTTACAACATTTCCCTCATCATCTACTAAGATGAGAGTAGGCACTGTCCTTATCTCATACTTGGATGCTATATCCTCACCCTGTATAGACTGAACATCTATACTTTCATGTGGAATACCTGCAAGTTGGAGATTGCTCTCCAGCACCTTGCAGGGTCCACAAGTCCTTGAATAAATCTTTAATACTTTCATTATACTTCTTTAAGTTTAGTATGTTTACCACAATCCTCACACCAACATTCAGCATTATCAGTTATGTCATCTACATACTCATTAGTATTAGCATTTACCCATGCCTGTACCTGAATATTGGGGCTACCACATTCACTGCAAACATATCTATGGCTAAGACTGTTGGGGATGTATAAAACAGTTCCCATTGAGTTCTTATGTATATCTACATCAGGAAATGCCTTATGAAAGGCTTGTAGATTAAAAGGTCTCACAATGAGATGAATACCTTGTTTAGTAGGTATTTGGGCATAGATATAGTCATATCCTACCTCTTTTAGTGCCTCTACTGAAATATCAGAACCTTTCTTTTTCCAAGCCTCTGCATATAACTCAAAGAGTTTATCTGCAATAGCATTCATCATAGATATATCATCTATATCAACTACCCATTTAGGATTTCTTGACTTCAATTCCCCTGCTGCACTATTGAGTATTCTCCTTGGGTCTCTTACAGTACCATTCAGATTATACTCTGCTAACTTAGCAAGTAATAGGTCTTGCAGATTCTTGAAATCCTTTCCAGCCACATTGATATAGGCTCTTGCACCATAATGTTCACAGAGAAACACTACTTCTTCTTTCACTCTATCAAGATGCTCTCTACTTCTAATAAAGTAAGTTTTGATTGCACTCTCCTTTACTTTCTTGTTCTCACCCTTATGGTCTTTGGCTCTCTGAACAATCTGTAAATGAAAGAACATGGCATTTGCTTCATTGAAGTAGAAGAGACTCTTGATTAATTCAAAGTTGTCTATCATATCTTATGATTCTGTTCCACTTGATGGAAAGTTATCCACACTTACTGTACCAGTGATAGATACAGGTTCTGAAGGGACAGTAGGCATATTGTCCACATAAGTATTCAAGTAAGCATTAGTGACCCTTACAGGTACCTCTGATACAGATACTGCACTTAACTCTACCTTCTGAACTTCACCTTCTTGACCAGACATAGTGTTCTTAATATCCTTCAAACTCTCCTGCATTCCAACCATAGACTGACTCATATTATACAATAACTTGTCAGTAGTGGATGTAACATTGTTAATATCCACATCTACAGATGGTGGAGGAGTCTCTTCTGATTGGGTAGCTGCTCTATAATCTGCTGCTGTACTCATCATACTTTGAGCAATCTTAAATGCCATACTTGATATGAGAGTAATCTGCCCATCATCCAATGTCAAAGGATTTTCCACTTTAGCCAATATACCCTGCAAAGCATACATTGCAAAGTATTCTCTTGGCTGTAATACATCTATATCAATATTCTCTTCTGCACCTGCATCTCCTCTGGTAGCTACTGTACCTGAGGTTGCAATAATCTTGGCATCTACAATAAACAGATTATGGAGTTCATTACCATCAGAACATACACCATTATCATTGAAATAATACATTTTTTTTTTTGTACTTGTCCAGAGTATTTCTCTGTAACAGAGCCTATATCATTCAATTGAAAATTAAGTACATAGTCACTGGCTGTTCCACTTAATTGTCCATTAGAAGAGAATGCAAGGGAGGCACCATTTAATGCCTCATCCTTGTTAAATTCTACTAATTGAATCTTAGTTGCTGTTGCCATATTATTCCTCTATAACTTCAAAGTCATCAACATTCCAGCCCTTTAGGTCAAAAATAGCATTAACTTCTTTCTTTGATTTAGGAGCTATATAATCCCAAGCCTTTTGAGGTAATACAATCTGCTCTTCAACTGCACCTTTAAGGTCACAGTTTGAGTAGTCTATATCCTCAAAATATTCACCATCTTCATCCTTTCCAGAGTCAGTAATCTCATAGTCAGATACCTTAATCTTTACAGTTTTACTAAGGGTGACACTTACTGTGACCTCAATTTCCCTTTCAGGATTGTCAGCCTGATTCCAGGGTGCATTAGGGTCATGTTCTGCCCCTGGGGGATAATATCCACTTTCAGTCATTTCTTTTTTCTTTTTAATGTCTGTTACCAAGTTATTCTCTTTAATCAGTCTACGAGCAATTACACATTCAAGATTCTTAGGTATGCTGATATGCCTTCCCTTATCATTCACATAGATAGCATGGTCTCCATTATGTCTGCTATAATAGAAACCATTAAATTCCACTATCTTTATGAACTCTCTTGATGTATATTGTCTCATACTACACTTTCAGAATGTCTTTATACTTCTCATAAGTCTTCCTTATGACCTCTTCCCCTATAGGATTGGGTCTTTTTGAGTCTCTCTCTATACAGTCTTGAAGAGGTGTAAAGAAGTTCTTAAATTCAAGGTCATAATTATGCAGGTTAGCCCAGTTTCTCCAATACTCTATTTCCTTACTATTAAGGTTCATATTGTCTACCACCATATCTAATCTGAGAAGTATAGCTTCTTCTACAAAACCATCCTTCATGGCAGTAACCATAGGCTCTCTACTGGGAACCCAATATTTACCTAACATATTTCTGATGTCATCATTGTTGAATCTTACTCTATGTTCAGGGTCTTCAAGTACCCATTGTTTAGCCCATGTAGTTTTACCACTACCTTGAATACCTCGGCATAAAATTATCTTTGGCATTGTCTTTCCTCCATGTATTCTTTATGTTCTTTACAATACTCACTACCTTCCACAACAGGCTTCCCACAAAAGTGGCACCTCTTCTTGGCATTGAATCCAAGTTCAATACTTGATTGAGTAGAATTGTCTACTACAGACTTAATAATACTAAAGGCATTATTTAACTTATCTACCTCTACAGGAGTAAGTACCTCTGTATCAATAGGTATGACCATACCTTTAAGTCTCCAAAGTATTCTATTCCTTTTCTGCCATCTCAGTTGCTTCTCTGTCATATTATTTACTCTTGCTGACCACAGAGCTCAAAACTAACAAAGCATCTCTAAGGGTTTTCTTTTGAGCAGGAGTACAGTTACTTAATTCACCATACTCCTGTTCAAAAAGATATGACCTTAGATGGTTAGATAGTTTCAGAGTCTCTTTAGCCTTTGTTTTAACACTAACTTTAATCCCACTCATCTTTCTACCCTCCTATGATGGACTTAGAAAGACTCAATGTACTCTGCATCAGGAAATGTAGCATAGACATCATCCCAAGCTGCATCTCTCTCATGCTCTACATCCTCATCATACCTATTATTATAGGTTTCACTATGTCCATCTTTGAAATGAATTACAAATGTCATACTTCACCACCTAATTGCTTTATCCTGTCATTGATATACCATATAGCCTTCTTCAAATCCTCAATTTCCTTCTGATTATCTGTAAGGCTTGCATCCTGCTTATGTCCTGCCCTGAGTATATACTTAATAGCATTGCCTAAGCAAAAATCCATGTGTCTTGTTATATCAATCACCTCAATCCCACATTTATCTTTAAGCCATGTATAATGTGGAGGATGATTAACATTGTCCACTTTCTTTTGTTCCATTTTTCCAGTCTAAAAGTTTCACAAACTTGTCAAAGAAGTCTTTGTACTACCTGACATACAACTCACCATTCTCCATCCCTTGATAAATCAAAGCATTAAACCATTCTCCAGATACAGGATTCTTCATCCTGCACCTGTAGAGTGGCATATACTTATGACCTGTCTTAGGATAAACATAGGTTCTCTTTTCAAGTTCTTTCCATTGCAGCTTTATTGCATACCATGCACCTAACATTAGTAATACCAATATTACTACAAAGACAATTATTTTCCAAGTCTCCATATTAATGAACCCAACAAGGGGCAATTTCTGGCACAGCTTTAATAGTTACTTTCTTACAGAAGATTGCTGCTGCATACTCCATACACTCACTTAACTTCTTAGCTTCCTGCTCTGCAATTTCCTCAGGGGGTTCTATCAGATACTCATCATGTACATCATTAGGAATGAGGACTTTGAATATGAGACCATCATTAACCAAATGATTAAAGTATCTAATACCTGCTATCTTAGTCATTGCAGCAGCAGTACCTTGAGAAGGATAGTTACATGACTGATTATCAGAAGCACTCTTTCTCTTCCATAAGTGTTTCATCACTGACACATATACAGTCTCCCTGTTAATATCAATGAATCTTTCTTCTACCTTACCTGCCTTTTTAACCTTATATGAATACCTAACAGCTATTTCTTCAATAGGAACACCTTGGGCAAACTTCTTTGCAATTTCTTGCATGACAGATGGTGGAATCTCAGATATTACTCTGCCACTGTCTCTTGCAGCTTTGTATATATCCCAGAAATCTTCCATACCATTCTTTCTCCTTTCAATACCTTTCAGTATAGGATAGTCATAGATATATGCCCTTAGCCCAGTTATCTTTGAGATTAGGATATAGCCTCTATTCCACATATCTCTCTTTTGTACCTTGAAATAGCTTGCTATACCATTAAATCTCTTGAAATAGTTGTTATAAATCTCAGTTGCAAAGTCCACAGGAATATTACAATTAGTTGCCATTGTGGGAGCCTGACCATTATAATTGAAACAGAACCTTGCCTTCTTAGCCAAATCTCTAAGGTCTTTTCTTACCTTCTTGACATCCTTCTCTGCAACCCCATCAAGGTCTTTAGGGAAACACATCTTGGCTACAAAGGAGTGTCCATCTCTTTGGTTAGGGTCATTGTAGAATGCAATCCACTCCTTATCATTAGACAACTCAGTGAACACATGACCCTCTTGGTCTCCATAATCACAATCTACTAACAAATGTCCCTTTTCAGGTACAAATGCTGCTCTTGTTTCTTCTGTGGCTGGAAGCTGCTGAACATTGACACTCTTATCATTTGCCTGTGTAGAAGTGTCCTTACTTTCATCTTCCTCCTCTGCAATATCATCATCTTTAGTCTTACCTCCTTTACCTTTTCCTCCTGAGCCACAACTCAATCTACCAGTATCCATCATTTGATTGAATGTTGGGTGGATTCTTTGTGTAACAGGGTTAATGGCATCAAGGAAGTTTTGACCAAAAGATGTTACTACCTTGAAAGCTGCTGAATATTCCAAGTATAAAGGAACAATACTACTCTTACTTGCCTGCAATTCTATAAACTTAGACTCCACAGACTTTTTCATCTTGCCTGTTTTCTTGTCTTTAACCAATAGGTCAAATCCAAGTTCTTCAAACAATCTGATTACCTGCTTGGAACTATTCCAATTAATAATACATTGAGGTCCAGTATCAAACTCAGAGAATAATGAAGGTTGTGGTATTACCACATACACATTATCTGCAAGTTTGGCTGGCTTACCTTTCTTGTGAGTATCATAGTTTCTTGCAATGAGGGAAGGGTCATCCTTTTTCATTACATAATCTACTACCCAATCATTAAGTTTCTGCTCAGCAATCCTTAACCTCTCTGCATCTTTAGCCATCTTAGCCTTCCACTTAACAGGGTCAAGTTTAATGCCACAATATTCAATATATGCAAGGACTCTTACAAACTCATTCTCAATATCAAGTGCCACTTTCTGACCCCTTGCATTGATAGTAACAAGCTGCAAGTTCATAATATCCTCAAGATACACAACATCATTTGCTGCATAAACTATAACCTCTTCTGTCATACCTGCATGTATCTGTCCTCTGACAGTCTTGTCAAGATAGATATGTAAATACCTATCACAACAAGCCTGCAAGGACAAAGATACAATGCCAGGTGGGAATCCAAGAAATAGAATCTTCTCAGCTAAATAAGTATCATAGACATTTCTGACTACAATATGTTCCTTATACAGCCATCTTAAATCAAACTTTGCATTATGAATGATGAATAGTCTGTCACTTTCAAGATAATCTTTATACTGCTTGACATCAATAGTCATGCAGTCTATCACAACTTGATTTTCCTTGTTACCAAGCTGAAGAGTAAGCAATTTACCTTGCCATATCTCCGTACCTGTAGTTTCAGTATCTAAACCTACTACTCGAAGAGGCTCTAATATTTTAAGAGACTCTTCTACAGAAATACATTTATACTTAGCATCAGGAAACTCAAATAGTTCTCTCTGACCAGTAACAAAATATATCATTATTCAAATGTTATAGTATATCCATAACCCTTAACAAAGTCTATAGATTTGACAACTGCCTTGGCTTCCTCAAGCTCACAGCCTGCCACAATCATTGGACCTCCTGATGGGTCAATAAACTTATTTCCTCCTTGAACTTCACCTACTCTCAATGTAGGCATATCAGTTTTGAGTACATAAGTTTTTGATTCAGTACCATCAGGTTTAGGCATTTTCTTGAGATAGTTTTTAGCTCTATATCTGGACCTAAGTTTTATAATATCTTCCATTATTTCTTAGAATAAGCAATAAGACTTTCAAAGTCAAAGACATACTTATATTTTTGGAAGAACAGACTGCCAAGAATACCATGAATCTGCACACCAGACTCTTCCTTAACAATAGCAAAGGCATCATCCAAGTTATGAATACAGAAATCACCTACAAATTCTTGTCCCTTGTAAGTAATTGTCATTTCACAGAACTCAGTATTTACCTTATTGCCTTCAATTCCTGTTACATCCATGTCTTTTGCCTCTATCTTCTTATGGTCAAGAAGAGGAAGAATAGAGCTGTTGATTTGAGAGATATTACTTCCAGTGTCCAACAAGAAGTTAAGTTTCTTATCTCCATTAAGGAATGTTATTACAGGCAACTCTACCAAATCCATAGCCTCTTTGAAAGACATATTTACCCTTTTGCTCTGCTTGCAATAATCTTCTACACCATTAATGATGATAGATAAGATGATTACTGCAAGCATAATACCAATTATTTCTAATACCATGCTTCATGCTTTTTTTAGTTACTACTTGATGCCAGAAGTACCAAATCCTCCTCTGTTATCATCACCCAAGTCATCTACTTCCACAAGCTCAATACCTGAACTTAGCAGCCATTTAATCTTCTGCCACATAGTAGCTTTCTGACTAAGCTGTATCCTAAATTGACAGATTCTATCACCTGCTTCAATAGTGGTCTCTCTCATAGGAGAACATACATAGTGCCACTGATCATCATTGCCATTATATGTGTTATCCACTACACCTTGACCACTTGGGATGAATAATCCTAACTTTTTAGGACCACTACTCCTTGAATCAATAATAGCTTCAAATCCTTGTGGTAGTTGCATTGCAACTCCAAGAGGAATATAATAGGTAGGAATCTCTACATCCCTATGACCTACTCTCTCTCCTTCAATAGTTTTTCTTTTAAGGACATCAGCCTGTGGTGCAGGGATGGTGATATTTATGGCAGACCTCAAATCTATCCAATCACCATTCTCACTAATTACAGGCATACAGCCCCCAGTCAATACTTTTACTTTAATTTTCAGTTTCATGTTTCCAAAATTTATTTGTTATGTCTACCAACTCTCTACCACTGACCTTGTAAAATCTTTGATTGGTAGTCCTACTGTTAAGTGGACCAAACTCCTCCTTATAAGGTCCAAGTTTAATGTAGTCAAACCACCTTAATTGCCTTGCTACTATATCACTAATCTCTTGCCTACCACTATACCATGCAACCTTTAAGTTTGTATGAGTTTTTACCCAACTTGCCAAAGCTACTATATGTATAGTATCCCTATCACCACCCATGAAAGACACACAAGATATTCCCTTGTTATCTTCCAAAAGTTTGCTGAGGACTGTTTTATTCAGTGGATTACCAATATCCTCTGCCAAGTAAGAGCTATGACAGCCCTTACATTGACATGGACAATTAGATATGTTGATAGCAAGAGTTACTTCATCTGGCACTTCAGCAAAGACTACTTTTGCATCCACATACTTTAGCATATCTCACTCCTTCCATCACTATAAGTTCTATGACTTGCCTCAATCTGCCTGTCTTTACCAAATGATTTAATAGGTCTGAGATAGCCAATCACTCTTGTATATTGAGTGATATTCTTACTATGGCACTTTGGGCATTCAGTGATGGGATGCTTAGTAATGTAGCCACAGTCATCACACTTACTATTAGGAATATTAAATGTGAAGTAGTTGGTTCCATTAGCTATTGCAAAGTCTATCAGTTTGAGATACTGTTCCTTGCTAAGGTGGTCTTCAAGATTGATATGAGCTGCACTGCCTCCATCAGTATATTGATAAGTCTGCCTTCCATGAAGTATAAACTTATCAAGTACTGAGGTATCATCATGTGCATCATAGAAGTATGAATTGTATAGATTCTCATCCTCAGGAACCCAATATCCATCTTCCTTATCCCAATTATAATTCTTTCCTCCTAACCCTTCAGCAGGAACTACCTCAGAATTGAATAAGAATGGTCTATTGGCATCATGGATAGAATGTATCTTATTCTGCTCTTTGATAGTACCAAGAACCAGTTGCAGGAACTCAATATATTCCTTGTTGTTACCAACAGTCATACCTAAGAATCTTGCAGCCTCATTCAAGCCATTGATACCTATGGTACTATATAGCTTACTGATATGGATATATCCACCATTTGAAGCAGCAAACATACCTTTATCCTCAAGGTCATACAGCATTGTCTTAAAGGCAATATGATACTTGTAGACTCTTTCAAGAATATCTACTAAGTAATCCTTAAGAAATGAAGTATTTTCTTTCCATCCTCCATTCCTCTTCAATCCATAAGCCTTGTTGCAATCCTGTACAATCCTATTGATATTAAGAGTAATAACATTGCATGAGCCAGTCATTACACCAGTAAGACCTGACGTAGGATTAAAGGTATTCTCTGCAAGTTCATTCCTTAATCTACAACATGATGCAAGACTATCAGCACTGTCTGATATATAGGTAAAGAAGCTATGACCTTCTGCATACATTTCAGCAGTAAAGTCCTTATAGTCTTTATCTATAATATCATTGGTCTTAGGGTCATACACCATAGCCATAGTTTCTACAGGGAATGTAAGTATCTGTTTGGTTCTCAGCTTATTGAAGAACTTCATAAACAGCCTTTGCAGACAGTCTATTGCTTCCCACTGGGGTTTAGTACCATCAGGATAATAGAACTCTCCAAACAATGAATCAAAGTAAGTATGGTCATAATAAGACACATTAGTAAATGGACTTTGATATGACCTATTACCAGCAGGCTGATTTACACCATAGATAAACTGCTTGAATGCTTTATATATGGCATCTCTTACAGTCCTCTGCTTACTGCAATGGTCTGTAGTAGTTACTACATCCAACTTTTCATACCAATTAGGACCAAATTCCTGCACAATGTAATAGTTAAGGGCAATAAAGTATTCACCTACTGCCACTGCACCTTTACACTGAGAAGATAGCAAGAAGATAAGATTGGTTACTTGACCACTGAATGATTGTAGGTCATTAGGAGGTGTTGGAGTGATACCATCAATATTGCCAACTCCTTCCATCATAAGAGGATACAGACTCACAGCCATACAATACTGCTTCAAGACAGGAGTAGTTGCTTCATCATGTGTATAAATGACATGAGAGTTCAAATCCTCTTCATACTTCTTGGCTACTTCAGGGTACATTTCATTCAGCTTGTCTTTCATTCTTTGCCTCTGAATAACCCTATTAGTAGTCTTATACACTTCACCCTCAAGGTTGGCAACATTCTTCATAGTTACATTTGCATTGGCATCTGTCTCTGATGAAGTAGCTGCATTCTCATTAGATTGACTATACTCATTCATATAGTCAATTCTTTCCCTAATGAATCTTGCCTGCTTATGCTGTTCCCTATAAATGATATAACTCTTTGCTACATCAAAGTGTTTGTCATTCATAAGAACATCCTCAACCTTATTCTGTATCTCCTCAATACCTATAGTATCTCCTTCCAAAGTGCCGAATAAAGCACCCAGCATATCATACAGATACTGAGGCATTTTCTTGTTGCAAGATTTAAAGGCTTTCTCTACAGCACTTATAATCTTATCAACATTAAATTCCTCTATACTGCTATCTCTTTTTACTACTTGCATATTACAATGTATTTAACCATTCTCTTAAATCATTAGGACCAGTCTCACTAATTCCCATAGGCACCTTTGGTCTGGAAGTGAGATAGGAAGAAAGCTCTTCTCCTATCACAAAAGGACTTCTCATCTCTATTTGGTCATTCTTTCCAAATTTCAATGTACCTACTGCCTGTGTAAATGGACAAGTCCACACCAATGGGACAAGGATTCTCCTATTAACTACAATAAAATCATAGTCAAGTAGCTTGAAGTCTTTGAAGTACTCATCCTTATCCATATTCTGCCTTATAATAGCCCAATATAGTCTGGCTTGAATATCATATCTCCAATCTACAAAGGATTTATAGAAATCCCACTCTGTATGGGAACTTGTTTTCAAATCTACTGGCTTTACCCACTTCCCCTTATGATTGACTATGATTAAGTCAGCCATGTTTCTATACTTTACACCATTGAACTCTCCTTTGAACTTCAACTGATAGAATCTTTCAATATCTGGTTCAAATGGATTGTCCTCTGCAAAGTAGAATTGAGTGGATTTGCTCTCTTTCAATGCTCTTACTGCATTGCACACATCTTGATAGGTCTGAGTATCAAGTATAGTCTTACTGCCTGCTATAAATAACAGGTTATAGTAGTCAGCTCCTTTCTCCTTGATAACCTTAGCTCTTGTCTCAGGCTTCCAGTTCATCTGATAACTCTGATATTCAGTCTCCTTAATGATTGCATCATCAGGAATTGTGATAAGACTCCTATAAGAATCTCCATACTGACTGAACAAAGATTTTACCATCTTTGTAATAGAGTCTGGAGTAGAAGGAAACTCAGCAACCATAAACCTCTCATCAAACTCTTCTTGACCACCTGTGATAATGCTGTCTACAGCACTACCAAAAGTAAGAGAAGGTGTTTCTAACCTGTCAAATAACTTATCCAAGTTATTGAATCCCTCCCTCTCATATCTTGCAAGGGTTGAATAGCTTAATGCTGGGTCTGCCCTATATGTTTCTTCAGACACATCCCAAGATATACTTCTTAAAGATTTCCTCTCCATTAGTAATAATCTTGATTGTATTCCTCACTACTGAAATCTTCATACTCATCCTCCTGCTCTGGCAACTCAAGAGCCTCACAGTAAGTATCTATTTCTGACTTCAATTTCCTCATTTCTCCAAGGTCTGCTTTCAGATACTCCTCTTTAGGATTTTCCTTACTGAGACCTTTCTTTACTCTGACAAGAGATGAATCAACTAAGAGTTGGAGAGACTCAAAGTCCCTACTATTCAAGAACTTATGTGCAAGCTTTGCATCTCCCTCAGGCAATGAGGGAATCAAAGCCTTTATTCTGTCTATTGGTTCTCTATTGTCCATAACTCTTGATAATTTCTATTGCCTGCAAGAGTTGTTTCTTGGTATATACCTCAAAATAGATAGACTTTTCACCTTTTTCAGTGTATAGGTTATCAAGATATTTTATAAACATCTTTTTCTTGATATAGAATACATCATTCTCTATCCCTTTGGCTTCAATATAAACATTGAGGTCATTATATTTGAAATAAAAGTCTGGTGTATATCTGATACCAACAATTTTACCTGTTTTCTGAATTAGTATCTTTGAGGGACAAGTATTTGTCCCGTCTGATAATCTTTTGATTTTCTGCTTGTCAGTCTCCTTATCATAATATGGGGTGATAGGTTCAAAACCTTCCCATAAAGTGAAGGTAGTTGGCTCATATTGAGGCTCAAACCCTTGTTGAAGAAGAGTATTGTATATGCTCTTCTCCAACTGGGATTTGAATGTTATACCCTTAGAACTACTCTGTGTGGCATTTCTAATCTTCTTATTTGCCACTTTTGAACATTTCTTTAAGAATGTCTCTTGTAATTCTGCAAGCAATCTTAGCATCCTCAATAGTCCTGAATGCTGCGAAGTTCCTGTAGTTCTTGATGTGAGCCTTATTAGCCTTTGTAATTCTACCATCAAGCATAGAGATTACATAAATCTCAGGACTCTTCTCAATATGGTCCTCATACTTCTTGTCCAACTCAATGGCTACTTCTCTAAGTACCATAGAGAATGCAGCAGCAGGAAGAATAGTATCTATACTATTGAGATAGTTATAGACCTTCTCAATCTTCCAACCAAGTCTCTCTGCAATCTTCTGAATGTAGTACTCCAACTCCATAGGAACCTCAGATTCAACCACAGCAGACTTTGCAGGCTTGGTAGTAGTAACAATGCCAGCCTCAAGGAGCTTAGGGAGAATGTCCTTAGTTACCACAATGTGCTGAACTACAGTACCCTTACCAAAGAAAGGGTCTACTACCTTAGATGCTTTAGTCAGAGTGTCTCCAATCTGTACTTCCTTACCATTTGTCAAATAAATCTTTTCCATTTTTTTTTTGTTTAGTATTAATACTCTTCGTACCATTTTATAGGCACACCATAAATCTCTTTTACCTTATTACTTATATCAACAAATAACTGATGTGGCATCTTAGTACCACTCCTTGCAAAGTATGCAGGATGTTCAATCTCTATAATATGATTGAACCTATCATTAATATAAGGTTTGAAGGTTTGAGCTTGTCTGCCAAACAATACATATACTATAGCTGTATTATATTCAGACAAGTTCTTTAGCAATTTAGCTATGAATGGTCTCCATAACATCACATGAGAACCTACTCTATTCATTTCTACAGTGAGTGCAGAGTTTATCATTAGTATTCCTTGTTTAGACCAACTCTCAAGAGAGTTGTCAAAGGTAATACAATAATGTGGAATTTCAAAATTAATTGCTGCTTCTTTAACAACATCTAATGAAGGAGATAAGTTATCCTCATCAACTTCCTTTCTATTCCCAAATAATACTCCAGTTGCTACTCCCTTTTGTGGATAGGGGTCTTGACCTAACATAACTACTTTCAAGTCATTGAGAGGACAAAGCTCAAATGCTCTGAATACATCAGATTGGGCAGGACATAATGGCTTCCTCCTGTATTCTTGCCCAACCTTAGCCATTACATTATTAAGCTCTGTCCTATCAATTACCTTCATCCAATCTCCAAAGTATTCATCTAATGTCATATCAACATCATTATGTCATCAATATTGTCAATAAGGCATTCATTCAGTGCATCATTAGAGCAGGCAGATGGAGTAGGTTTAATAGGTTCTACAAAGAACTTATTGAAATTATCTACTATGACCTTTACTTTCCTGTCCTCTGGATTACTGCTGAAACTGTAATTGTTTCTTGGGAAATTTATATCCCTACTTGTATAATAGGGAATCAATTTCTTGATGATGCCTTTATTAATCAACTTATCAGACTCTAAGAATACTTTGGGGCTGACATGGCACACAGGTCTGTAATAGACCATAGCATTACCATTATCCTCAGTATGTACACTTCTTGCAGTTAATGTACATAATAGTAATGGAGTGTAGCTCTCATCAAAGATGATACCTTTACCACCATAATACACTTCGCCCTTATTGGTAGTTATCTTCTGCAATCTTTTACCATATCCTACATTAGTAAATAATTGAGCTATGATACTATCAAAGGTTCTTCTTTCTTGGCTTGGTGCATTATCATATAATGGCAATATTATCCTCTTGATTCTCACAATTGCGGGATAAGCCATATTGTCTGAAACCAGCTTTTCAAAGTGTTCTCTTGCAATCACAGGTATCTCTACCTCATCATTGTTTACTTCAATGACAAGGCTTCTTCTAAATACATTGTTACTATCAAGAGACAGATTCATTTCAAGCTGGTCTGGATTACCAGACTCACTGCTATTGAAAACACCCATTACATTATATGCAAATCTTGGGTTAAATTCCATTATACTTCAGTTTTAAGATACATTGTTTCTGCATTATATGTGGTAAGGAATGGTAGGTCTCTGTCAATGAGAGGCTCACATTGATTAGCACAGAAGTTTACAAACAAATTAACCATATAAGATGCAATCATATTTGCACAGAAGGTAGTTTGTTTATAGGAGCAGACAGTTTCATCAGCTTCTGCATCAGAGAATAGGAACTCATTATTGTACCTATTGATGTTGTACTCATCATCTCCCTTGATACACAATACCTGAAACTCCTCTGCTGCCAACCTACCATCAATGAACAGGCAATTCTTCCTTTCCTCCTCTGGTTTGGATTGAACATGATTTACCCATTTATTAAAGAAAAGTCTTCTTGCTGCCATGTTATCAAAGCCACAAATCATAATGTCTGATGCCTCAGATTCATCAGTGAATCTTTCACTTATTGCAAAGACACTGCTATAGCCAGCATAGTTTCTAATCATCTCAGCCAGTGCAGATACCTTAGGTCTACCTAAATCAGATTGACCATATAACTGACCTGACATATTGACAGTTTCCACTATGTCATCATCATAAATGAACATGGAAGCTGGCTTCATTCTTGCCAATAAGAAGCCTACATAACTACCAATACCACCTACACCTGCCAAAATGACAGTCTTCTTCTGAATGTTCTCATACCAAATGGCAGAACTAAACCTACTTGTAGCTTCATCCACAAGCAAAGTTGCAGAGTTTGTAGGTATCTCTTGGTGTGCATCTTCTACAGCTTGGTCAGGAATAGCCTGTTCTTCCTCTGAAAGCTCAAACCCAGTATCCTCTTCCTCTATTGTAGCAGAGCCATCTGTTCTTTCAGACCAAGCTTCCTCAATCATTGTCTTAACATGTTCATTGACATAGAAGCTGCCTACTTCACCATTAACATTGTTATACACAATCTTATAAGTGTCAGGAACTCCATCTAAGGCAATGACACTACCAAGACTGATAATATGCTCCCTGATGCCAAGGATAAGTGCATTGATTGAAACAGTGGAAGCATATCCTACTTCACTGAACTCACGGACATTATCTTCATTGAGGCTCTCCATAAGAGAGTTATATGCCTCAGTTGCTTCTTGGACAGTTATTGGGCTGCCACCTTGAATTATTGCTTCTTCACTCATAATACTAAATACTTTTGAAGTGCATCAATATACCCTTTGATATAATCATTTTCAGGGAGTTTTGTAAGCTCCTCTATCATATCATGGGCACAAATAGCACAAATTTCTGTTTCATCAAAGCCAAGCTCTTCTAATTTCTCATCTGTTATATACCATGTCAGATACTCTGTATAGGCCTCTGCCCATATCTTGAAATTATCCATGCCAACTTTGCCTTTACCAAACCTCTTTTCATACAGGGTAGGCATTGACTTAGCCCATTTGGTAATGTCAATCTTACTATCATTAGAAATGATAATACTACCTGTAATCAATTGAAGTACAAGAGATTTCAAAGTAACCTTATCAAATGATACATGACCATAAGGTATGTCATACCCCTCTTCAAATGGCAAGTCATCTGCATTATCAAAGAGAGTTGGCTGAACTACCTTAGGCTTATCAGCTTCCTTCTTGACAAGATTTGCTGGACCTGCCTTTGTACCATAGGAATTAGCAATAGCAGGTTTATAGCCACCTTGATATACAGGTGTTTGAGCTTTCTTGGCTTTCTCTGCCCTTTCTGCTTTAGCTTGTTTGATTTCCTCAAGCCTTGCTGCCATGTCTGGAAAGGAATAATTCTCACCCTCTTTCTCTATTTTAAGGTAGAACCATTCAATTTCATCTGCACTACTTACATATTCCTTAGTATCATGCTTTTCACCATCACCAAAGAACTCATAAGACACAGACTCTTTGACCTGCTTTGACTTAACTCTCCTTGTAATTGCAGCAGTATAAGTACCTGCATTATTCACAATGAGAGATACAAAGTTGTTCCTATCTCTACCTTCTTCCTTTAGAGTAGCAGTATCTGTTCCACTAAAGAAAGTACTCATATTGTTATGGGAATGTATAAGACCCATTTGGCAATCAAGTAACTCAGGATTCTCACACATATAGGCTATCACATCAGGATTCATATCAAACTCTGTATAGGCTTGAGTACCAATATCCATAATGTAAATATCCACACATCTTATTACAAGGTCATTATTTTCAAATGAACCTTCATGTGTAAAGAATAGTGTACCTGACCATTCAGTACTCCACACCTTTTGGCAGGCAAATCTTATCTTTCTCTCCACTTCTGCTGGGATAATCAGCTTATAATTATAAGTACCTGACTTCTGTACTAAGCTGATTACCTTCGTGGGTTGCTTTACTTCTTCCATATCTATAATTTAATACTTTAAGTATTGTTGTTAATATGTATAGTGCAGCATGAGTATCAAGAATTATACTCTTATTCTCATTCCTTACTTCCGCAATGTCTGTAATATCCACAGTGATTTCTCTGCCTTTGAATACACAGACCTTCTTGCCTATATATCGGGCATAATCATTCACATTATTTCTTCCTCTATCATAGTAAATCTTTCCATTATCTATGATACATTCTTTCAAGATACCTTTCCTCTTCAATTCTGCAAACTTGGCAGTTAGCTCCTCTTTATTAAACTGGTCATTATACCACTTAATAAATTCATTGCTAATAAGCACAATATACTCAATAAAAGACATTCCAATAGAATAAGAACCATTCACATAGTTGAACTTGAGCTTTCTTGAGTTAATAAAGTGTCTCACAAATTCCTTCAGTTTGTCATAGCTGAGGGTATTCCCATAGTAAGATGGTGATAGGTATGTAGTAAACCTGTTTATGCCCAATTCCATATCATTAGTACCTAACTTCTCTAAGTATTTATAAGGTCTACCAGCAATGGATTCCACAGTCACATACTTGCTTAATTCAAGGCAAAACATATTCCACATGTCTTCATCATAATCCCTATTAAGAACACTGATAGTACCATTGATAGGACCATTGCCTGTGCAGGGACCTTGAAAACTGGTAAAATCACTTACAGGAATATCACTGACATGACTGTGCATATACCTACTACTAATATGAAGCATAGTGTATTCTGACCTATTGAGTGTAAATCCGCCATCCAGTGTGCCATTATACATTACTTTCACCTTAGCCCATAGATGGTTAATATCCACAAATCTATCATGTTCATTGGTTACCCTCACATGAGGAAAATGCACAAGAATGAACATACCATTAAACTTGGCATTACCAATCCTTTCCTTTACTGTAGTGCTTGTAAGTACATTTACAACCTTTTCTACTTGGTTTACAGGTATATCAGTAATAGACCATGTTCTGTACATGTTCCAGTCTTCACTGCTCATACCTACAATACTACTACTGGGAATGTAAGTAGATAGAGGCTCTATATTCATCCAAGATTTGAACTTGTCCAAACTCCAATATCCCTGCATATCAACTTTATCTTCTCCAAAGAAATCATTGAATATGCTTAATACTCGGAGTGGTCTGTCCATCAAGGAGTTATATAGTTCTTCTATCTTCTCCTCAATTAATTTAATTGTTTCTCCACTCATATTACTGTAAAAAAAAAAGTAGGTAAGGGGGCATTTCTAACCTCCTTACCTACTGTTACTTACCCTTGTTAATTGACACCCATTCCTGCGAACATATCATCAATCTCATCATCAGAGTAAGGAGAAGCTGACTTAGACTTATACTCCTCAGAAGGTGCAGCAGCTACAGCTACTTCACCCCCAAGAATATCAAGCACTTTCTCCTTCTCATAATCTTCAATTGTGCCATTGTCCTTAAGAATTTCCACCAACTTGCTGATAGCAGCTCTTGCCACAGTATCAACACACTCACCACCATTACTTGCAGGTGCTACAGGGGCACTTACTTCAGGAGTGTTTACAGGTGCTTCTGCCTTTTCCTCCTTCTTAGTCTCTGCCTTAGGAGCAGCAGGTGCAGGATTTGCAGCACTATTATTACTCTGTATCAATGCAATAAGGTCAGCAGTCTTGCACATAGTGAAGTTTTTGCCAAACTTCTTTACACAAGCATCCTGTAAACCCATAGATTTGATAGCACTGTATGCCTCAGCTCTACTCATTGCAACAGCACCACTTCTGATTTTCTTGTTGGTGTTAGTAAGCATGAAAACCAACTCATTTGTGATAATGCCCTTGTAAGGAACATCATGTGGCAGAACTGAAGCATCATTCTTCAATTCAACCTTTGATGTACCTTCAAAGAAGGTCATACCATCATAGTCAATACCATTGGCTCTCAGGTCACTTTTCAACTCAGCAAGGGTTGTGGCTGCTGACATGATAACACTCTTTTTCTGATTCTTAGTCTGTACGACTGTAATTTTTCTTGCTTCCATGTTTTCACTTTTTTTTTTATAAAATTGGACTTATTGAAACTTTAATCTATGCAAAAGGGCAAATCATCCCAATCATTGTCCTCTTGTCTTGAAGAGTTGAATAAAGGCTTGATTATTCTAAGGAACTCATCTTTGCCCTTAGCCTTATACAAGTCTGAAATATCTTTCCCTTCATTAAAGGGTGGTAATACTACATTAGTAAATCCTGTTTCCTCAGCTAACTTCTGAGCATCTTTCAATCCTGGCTCATCATTATCCAAGCAAATGAAGACTTGTTTGTATCTCCTTTTCAGTTCACTAATTGCAGTATCACTCATCCTATATCCCTCACCTTGAATGGCAAGAGATGGAATACCTGTATTAGCCCATAGGCATAAAGCATCTTTCAGTGAAGAACAGATGCAAATCTGTTTCCCATATTCAGGTACTTTAGTCCATAGGCTTACTACAGAATTGTCATGCTTGTTACTCCACTTATAACCAGCTTTATTAAAAGGCTGGTATATCTTTAGAGTAACTTTACCTTCCTTGTGTTCTACATAAGCATAGGCATACTTATCAGCTCCAAACACATATCTATGACCATCCTTTATGACAATCTTATGAGATATGGGATAAACCTCTGCATACTTGAGCCATTCTAAAGTTATACCATAGGATGCCCAGTATTCAATATCATAACTCCTCCAATCTCTGACTTTGCACTGCAAGTCTGTATCATTGTTGTAACTATTTGTACTTCTTACAGCACAAGGAGTATATGAATGAATATTGGCACCACCACAGAACTTTGAAATGTCCTCATCAACCCTTGTTAGAACTTCCTTATAACCACAGTTCCACATATGACCAAGCAGGTCAAACAGACCTCCTCTATCCCTCGTGGATAAATCTGTGTAAAATATTCTTCTACCATCAGTAGAATAAAGACCAAAAGAAGGTCTCCTGTCCTGTCTAAGAGGACTATTTATAATACAAGGAACCTCCGTGACTCCTAAGTAATATGACAGAATGTCTGCTTCTGTCACTTTACTTAGAATATCATCAAGGCTCACAGAAGATTTACCTTTGCTGATTGCCATTGCTTTTTTTTTTAGAAATTACTACTTACTTACCAAAATCCCAAGGTGTACCACCAGCAGTATCACCAGCAGGGAAAGGCATATCACCTGCTGCACCAGAGTTACTGAGGTCTGTAGATTCTACATCATACTCCTTCAAGTCACCCACAGTGAACTCAGTAGTAGGATATGCACCAGCAGCCTTTCTTTCCTGCAAGTCTGCATCCAACTTACTGTAGTCAGTGATATTGTTCTTCAAGAACATCTGATTATAAACAGCCTGATACTGCTTGTTATCATCAGTGGTTCTTACACCAAACAATACCTTAACCTTGTTATTAGGCTGCAATGCAATAACATCTCTCAGCTCCTTGAAGTTACCCTTGAAGTACTCAGCAATACTCTCAAGTCTTGCCTCACAATCCTCAGGTTTATCTACCATAATCCAAGTATTATTGACATACTTCATTACATTAGGAATGTTGAGGTATGCCTTGATGAAGTTAGTAAGCTCTTCCTCACCATGATAAGCAGGTCTGTAGTCCTTATCAATATTGGCAGGACCATTCTTATATACAGGAATTTCATGTGCCTTAGCCTGCTCTACAGTAACCCAAGCAGTTCTACCATACTTATCAATTACCTGTACCTTAGTCTGGTCTCTATTGTATCTGTATTCCTTTCTGATGAAGAAAGCTACCTTAGTGGTAAACTCAATACCACCACACTTTTCAGCATCAGTCTTAACAATGAAATCAAGTCTGACATTCTGTACCTTGTGCTTGTCCTCACCTACCTCAACTTCACCCAGATACTCAGGGTCATTTTCAAGCTGGGTATTATAGAGTTTCTCTAACTCTGCCTTGTTAGGATTTACAGCCAAAACAAATACAGGAGCTACACCTGTATATCTCTTTACTGCATTGCCTTCTTTACTCTCTGTTCCTTTACTGAATGCCATAAAAGCATATCCAACTTTTTTCTTATTCATATTATTCATTATTTTTATATTTCCACTTATAACCAAATGCTTGATGCACAGGATATACTTTACCAGAATGATAGTCTTTGGCAAATCCTCTACAACAAGCAGAGATAGAAGTATTTGAGAATCCAAGTGTTTGCTCAATTTCTCTTGTGGAAGCCCATTCTTTGACAAAGTTTCCATCTAAGGTTTCTTGTATAACTGCTTTGGACAAAACATTCTTTCTGCTGCCATAATTACAATTATATCTGTTATTGCACATTTCAAGATTCTCCACTCTATTGTCTTTCTTATCCTCATTCTTATGATTTACTTGTAAGTCATCAGAATAATTACTAAGAAAGGCTTTAGCAACTAACCTATGTACCTTCTTAAACTTCAACCTTCCATCTATATACACTCCAACATATAGATACCCATACCTATCAGTATGTTTCTTTAGTATCTTATTAGTCTTTGTGCTATAAACTTCCCCAAGATTTGATACCTTGTATCCATCAATTACTTCTATCCAACTTTCCATATCCCAAATTCTTTTGATTACTCTCCAAGGGGGCAGTTTGTCACCAGCCTCTGTGCCATCATTGAAGGGGTTAGTAGGGCCAAAAGAGCCTCTTCACCAGCCTTTACTTCTGTCTCAGGTGCCTTCTCAGTATCATCTACTGTCTCAGGAGCAACATTGTCAATAGTAGGCTCTTCTACATGAATCTCATATACATTAGCCTCCTCATTGAACACTACTACACCAGCCTTAGGTTCATACTTAGTAACCTTTACAGGCTTACCATCCTTATCAACCTTACCAGTATCTTCTACCTTCTTGACAACCAAGTCTTCACTTGTGAGACCACCTGTCAAAGCCTTGACACCCATCTCATGTCCCTCAATCTCCTCAGTCAGAGCATTGTACTCTGCATTGAGTTCATCAATCTTGGCAGCAATCTTATTCTTCTTCACTACCAAAGGATTAACATTCTGTGCAATTCTTTTTACACCTGCAAACTGTCTTACTGTCAATGTTTTCATATTTTCTTACTATTAAAAGATTTGTAATAACTTCCTTTCTTGCCCCATGTTATTTAATGGATTGGGAGCACTCCATAGCTTATATACTATGAACTTTCTCTCGTAGAAACTTAATGCAAAGTTAAAGCAATATGCCATTAATTGCCTATCTCTTAATACATGTGTTACAAACAGGGCAGTCTCATAGTAAGGCTTGCCCTGTCCTATGCAGTACTGCATCAACATCATATTGACATCAGTTTCAGTAAGTCCACCAAAGGCAGCTAACCTTGATATTCTTACAGTCTCATTTCTATCCATAAATCTCCCTCAATTTGTCTACTACTATAGACAAATCATTAGGAATCTCATCAGGAAGGTCATCCAATGCACCAAGACTGTCTTTAGCAGGATATTCTCCATCAAACTCCTTGACAAAGTGCTTGATAGGTCTCTTGTTTTCTGCATCATATCCTACCTTGCCAAAGAGGATAATATCAAACTTACCCTCAGGAGTAATATAGTCATCAACCATCTTTCCAGTGGTCTTGAACTTATAGGAAATGGAGTCACCATTCTTATCCTTATACTCCTCATAGTGGGCACAGCAGATGATATTCTTATCTTCAGGGAATCCCTTGAAAGAATCAAAGATGAGACCCATACCATAGCCAATCTGCTTAGGAGTATCCCATCCACCTTTCATGGCATTTGCCATATAGAAATCCTGAGCAAGATAGTTCATATCATCTATAAGAACATTCTTATAAGGTGATTTCTTCATTATATTGACAATCTCTGCAACTGCTGCAAATCTGTCAAGTCCTGTAAGACTATCTACCTGTACTCTGTTTCCTGTGGCAAGGGCATTTGCATTTACAAGCTTCTGTGTAGGCTTACCTACATTCTCCACTCCAATGTTGCCTTCAATCAATTTGAAGTTAGGGTTAGGAACACCCCTACCAATACACTGGATAACATAAGTTTCCTTTGGGTCAAGCCCCTTAATACCTAATTTCTCCCTACCACAATAGGAAGTGGTTTTTCCGAAACCACTTTTTGCAAGAACTAAAATCTTTGCCATTGTTTTTGTCTTATAATGTTACTTTTACTTGAAAGGGGTTGCAAACTTATGAAATATTTTCCACCTGTGCAACTTTCTATTCATTTTATTTATTCCATAACTAAAGAAAGTCTTAGCAGTTTTGCTCTTCCTTGATTCCATATAGTTATGTACTCTCTGTAATGCTTCTCTATCATCAGGTCTTGGGAGTTCATAAAATGTACTCACCGCACCATCAAAGAATAAAGGACAGATTTGACCATTTGCTCCATAGTCTCTATCTTCAATCACCTCCATGAACCTTATATGATTCCTGAACTTGGTTATATCATATCCTTCATACTCTCTTAGTCCATACTTGAATGGGCTATAGAGACCTATAACCATATTGGCATCTCTGGTAGTAGTCTTACAATCTGCAAGACCATCAGAAGATGGTTTAAGCTTATTCAGCTTTTGGTTCTCAATACCTTCTTGAGCCTGTGCTTGATGCTGAATCAATACAAAGATGAATTTCAATTGATTTCTGAGAGTAATACCATACTTGCTCATCTTATCAATAGTTTCCATCTTCTTCAATCCACTTTCAAGAGATAGATTTGAGGCATTATCTATGATGATTATCCTCCTCTCCTCTGGGTCATCTGGGGTATAAGGATTGTCATTGTCTACCACATCTGCATCTATGATTTCATCTGTGATAGGGTCTTTCCTCTTACCTTTCTTGAAGTTAAGATGTCCATGAGTTAAGGCATAATCCCTACAATACTTATTGATTCCTGTGGGATTCCTTTGGTCATCAATATACTCAACCATATCCTCAAATGCCTTGATATATCTCTGATACTTATCAGATTCAAGTAATTCAAGAATCTTCTCATCAATAGGATGGTCTCTATCTGTACTTTTCAGTTCAGTAGGAGATACCTCTATTCCATCCAATCTAAACAATAGATGACACAAGAACTCATTATACTTTTCCTCTGGACTCATCTCCAAAGTAAAGTAGAGAACCTTAACTCTCATCTCAGGATGCTCCAATATAAAGAACAATGGTTCATATACAAATAGATAATCACAAAACTTTGATTTACCTACCTTTTGATTGGCAGTTACTACTATGAATTTAGCAGTTTCAATGCCTGGAACCCATGCTCTAAATCTTGGAAAAGGAAAGGGAATACAATTATAAAGTCCATTAAGAACTCTCTCCCTCCTTAACCTCAGATTTCCCATTACTTGCTTAAATCTACTCATAATCAGTTAATTGTAGAAGTCCAATCATTTCTTAAATTCTCTTCTTGACCAGCATTCTCAATGTAACTAATCAATTCTGAGTCTCCCTCAACCTCACCAGCAGCACCAACTTTCTCTTTGAATATGAAATACTTTAATAACCTCATATATGTATAGTTTCCATTGAAACCCTCCACATACTTACTGGTTGCCTGTATGATTTGCTCATCAGTATAAGTATTTCCATACTTCTTGAAGAATAACTTTAATCTTCGTACAATCAAAGCTACTCCATCTGCCCAATAATAGTTAGTGCCGTCTTTTTTGCCTTTAGGAAATATCTCTTTGAGTCTTGTAGCCAACTGAATTAACCTGTCATTAGGCTCCTGTTTCTTATCAGAATCCATAATTACAGAATCTATTACCTCAGTGCCTTTATTAGTAAGTCTCCATCCAATCTGTTGGAATAAGTCATCCCTATTAGCAGTTATATAGCCCTTCTTAATCAGCTCCTTCTGAGCTGTATCAAGGTCAGCATTATTATGGATGGCAAGCATCAAGAGAGCCTCAGCAAGACTAATGTTGTTCTTCTGACATCCTTCTTTACTTAAACAAATTGTCATAGCTTAATGTCATTAATACTATCAACACTTATAATAGAATCCTCAGAGTACTCCTCTATCATCTTCTGCACAAGTTCTTCTTCCCTTGTATCCTTGAAATAAGGTATGATGATAATAGGAGATTTGTGTCTAAGTATTCTACCAACTCTTTGCTTTACTACAATCTCCGAACTATTCAAGTTGCAGAATATACCTATCCTACAATTAGTCAAGTTCACACCTTCATTGAGTATATTACAGGCAGTAATATGTTTAATCTTGTTAAGATTAAACATTTCGAGGTTCTTCACTGAAGCCTTATTCTTCGAGGTAATATTGTATTTACCTAACCTCTCTGACTGTTCAATACTACTACAGAAAGTCAAAGTCTTGTAATTCCTGAACTTGTCAAGAAGAGATAGTACAAGGGCTTCCTTCTGTTCAGCACACCATTTCAGTCTTTTGCCTGCTGTTGAAAGCCATAAGTTCTTTATTCTCTCATTTCTTGAGTTAAAGTACTTATTCTTGTACCACTCTATAAGTGAAGAGATACTATCATAGCAACCTTTCTGAGTAGTGATTATATCACGACCAAACTTCTTAACCTTATAGGTATAATTAGTAGTGTCCAAAGTCAAAGGCAGTAGATATACTGTAGGCTCAGGTAATACTTCATCTTCTACAGCCTCCTTGAGACCACACTTAATGACCTCAGCCTTGTGGTTGTAAATGAAATAATCCCTCATGTCCCTCTTAATAGTGGCAGACAATCCAATGAAAGACTCATTGATATGAATAGTCTCCAATACATCAATTCTTGCCTCTGACAAATGCTGCATCTCATCTGCCACTACTACATCAAAGTATGAGTTCTCATAGTTCTTTAGTGACTCATAGCACTCAATAGTAATATAGTCAGACTTGATACCTCCCCATTTCTCAATCTCATCCTTCCAAGTCTGCTTATGTACAGTCTTAGCCACGAGAATAAGTATGGTAGTAGGGCTTTCATCATTCCTGAATACCCTATCACATATATGATTAATGAGGTCTATTGCTACTTTGGTCTTACCCATTCCAGTTATCAACTCAAGTATCAAGTACTTAGCCTTATCTATCTTAGACAAAGCCAAGTTATTCACTTCTTCTCTTGTCATTTCTACTTACAATTCCTTTTAGTTTGTTAATGTAGTTAGGGTCTTCTGCATACCCTATGTCTGATAAAAACTTATAGTAATCATTCGGAGGTTTATATCTATGTTGCACATAGTCAAGATATGCAACCACACTCTCAGTCCAATGGTCAAATGTGTGATACCTGTGTTTCTTGCTGTTATACAATCCAAACAGGTTATTATCATTCAGACATAAGTCTGACTTAAAATGACCAGTTTCAAGTACAGCTTGTGCATAGACTATCTGAGGATGTTTGACCCCATAATATTCCAATGCTTCCATCAAGCCTTCTTGAGGTGACTTACTGAAGAAGTCTGGCTGCTTCTCCTTATTATCTATGTGCAATACCACCTTCATCTCAGGTGGTTCATCTTCCTTCAAGTAGGAATGTACTTGAATTGCTCCAAGTACTCCTACTGCAAAGGAGATGAGTATGTTGAATACTCTCTGTTTCATACCCTCTTACATAATAGATTCTTAACCTTTAGTAGTCCTCTTGTGACAATGTTGTCTCCTCTCAATGAGAATACATGAGTATAGTTTTCACACTCATTGGGATTCCACCCTGCATGAATTGCATAATATATAATGAATGCAGCAAATAAGATGATATTAGCTATAGGCAGTAAACCCAGTACAACTATAATAAGTGCCATCCATAATGGAACTATAACATCATATTCTTCCTGCAACTTAGCAGGACCACAGCACCTGTAATACACCTCAACATGAGTATCCTTTAAGATACTCAATGTCAAGATGATTATTAATATAGCAATAATCCACATCATTTGCTAATATCCTTAAAGATTGTAGGAACTTGACCATATACAGGCAATTTACCATCCCATTTCTCAATCCACATCTTCTCAAGAATTGCAGGAGTAAGAGCCTGTTGTCTCAACTCATTGGCTTTCTTCTCTGCCTCAGCAGCTACAATGAGTTTCTTAGCCTGAGCTTCTGCCACTTTGACCTCATTCTCTACTTGCATAGCCTGTTGAATAGCCTTGTTCTTGGCATTTACAGACTCCACAATAGTCTGAGGATATTTAAGACCAGAGGTTAGCTGTTCCAATTGAAAGTTCTCTTTAGCAAGTGCCTGAGTTAAGTACCTTTCAATAGCATTCTCAATACTATCCCTTTTGCTCACAATATCATCAGTAGTAAACTTATTGAGCTGGATTCTAAAGGCATCTTTCACATAGTTATACAAAGTACCCTTGATTACCTCATTCAACTCCTTTCTGTACTTCTTAAAGACAGCAGGTGATTTACCATCAATAATCTTCAATGATACAGTAGGGTCTACAGTGAACTCTGAACCATCCTTTGCATTGATTGTAAATGGCTCATAGTCAATAGTCTGTACATAAGTAGGATACTCATATACTGTGGTGGTCCAAGGATTGTACCATACAATACCAGTTACCAAAGAAGCATCATCCACTCCCTTATCACTGCCATACAAATTCACCTTGATGCCTTCACAACCTGCATCTACCTTCTCCATACATGATGTCATTGAGAACATCATAAACAAGGACAAAAGTCCCAAAATCAATTTACTTTTCATGTTTTCTTTCTAATTTAATTGCTGTTAAACACTTTGTTCTAACTGATAGATATAATGTTGCCACTACCATAAAGAATCCTATCACATTCTCAATGGTATTAGGTGCTGAAATCATTTCAAGTCCTAAGTTTATTAGGATAATGAAGATTACAAACCATACAGCAAACTTTGCTACTACTTCAGCTTTCATACTATTTCAATTACTTTCACATTGTCAGGTAATGTCTCCTTGTTCCAATCCTTATATGAATTGGTAAAGTAGACCTCCTTATAGTTTTCACTGAGAGTGGCAATGCCTTTGGGATTGACCATGTGAGTTACATAGATAGTTCTCTCCCTATCAGGATAATGGAAGCCAAGTAATTGTGCAATGCCTTTGAAAGTACCTCCACCATCACATAAGTCATCAATGACTACAAATGGCAGATTGACATTCTTCTCAATGACTTCTGGATTCTCAATCTTAAAGCCAGAGAGTTGTCCTGTCTTTGGGTCTCTCACTTTACTGCATATTACATCACTATTAGGGTCTCCACCATACCTCTGTAATGCACCTTTGTCAGGATACACCTTTAGGTATCCTTCAAAATCTGGCATAGGAGTGGCTATGTCTCCCCAATATCCATCAACAAGGTCTTGTACCTTATGTGAGTAAGGCTCAAGTACATGAACTGCTTGGGGGAACATATCATTTATTACTTGTGTAACTACACTAAGAGAGAATGACTCATCATAGCTGATTACTCTATCCATCCTCATACTCATAAGATAGACAATATTCAAACCAAACAAGATGCCTTGCCTATTAAGAATATCACCCACCTGCATAAGAATAAACAAGTCTGTAGGATTACAAACCCTGCATACTACAGTTAAATCATCCTTTCTATCAATGCCATTTAAGACAATATGAGGCTCACCATCAGGAAACTGTATAACCTCATACTTTACATCACTCTTTTCAGGTCTAATCAGATTTAATATTTGCATAGTCTAATACATACTTCAGGTTGTTATATGCACTCTCCAATCCTGCTCTATCATCAAGTAACACATTGAAATACTGCTTCTTGCCTTTCCATTCCCCTATTAGGAATGGAGACTCATTCAAGTAATCTATCTTAATACCTTGAGATTTACAATATTCCAACTTCTTTTGTTCCTCTCCCCCTGGGCATATAGTCCAAAGGCAAAGGATAATCTTGGGGTCATTAGAACATCTCCTTAATAACTCTAATACTTCCTCACAAGAGCTATCAGATTTCACAGGTTTGATAGTATTGTCAAAGTCTATTCCCACAATAATGTGGTCATAATGTTGATATTCCCATAATAATCTGCGGGCACATCTCTCCTCATTAAAAGGATGCTTAAATGTCTCCATATACTATAGACCTATCAACAGCAGACCTAATCTCACTTAAAGTCCACTCCTTAACCAACTTACCATCTTCAAAGACAGTCTGCAAATATCCCTTCTCTTCCTGTTCCTTGGTTACTTGGTCCTCAGCTACATACTTGTCACCATCACCTTGAACACAGATAAGACCTTTCAATGATTTCTTGGTACCATCATCAGTCTTAGGGTCTTTGAAGATTTCCCTTCCTTCCCCATTAACCTGACACCAAGTAGCCTTCATAGCAAAGCCAAGAGAATCCCTACTCTTATACTGATAGGTATATGAACCTACACCAAGCACAAGATTAGTAGCTGCAAAGCCTCTTTCTTCAAGCCTCTTATAGATTTCTTTCTGCCTTTCAAGAGTAATAGAATCACCATAGATGATACCTACTTTAGGATTGAGTACCTTATAGCCTTTCTCATTGATAGTGCCACCAAAGATGTCCCACAGAACTTGATATGCACCTACCCACTCAGCAGTGCTACTCATTCTGTTTTGCACTTCTGTTTGCTCCTGCCAAGTTTCAAAGTCCTCATGCTTATACCCTGCAATGATATGTACTGGGTCTCCACTATCAGGTCTTATGACTAATCTACCATCCCTTGCAAGGATTTCATCCTTCAACTTAGGCAGATATTCTGTCATTACCTTCCAAAAGTCCCAAGTATCAGAGACAATAGATACAAATCCAGTAGGATATACCTCTGTAATGAGTCTCCTAAATGTCTCCAACTCATCTTCCTTACCACCTGCACACACAGGGTATTGCCTCCTATGGTCTAACTTATAGCCATCAGT
>ERZ857965.578-NODE-578-length-50008-cov-10.256942_pt1 | contig 50008 bp, 45 predicted proteins | sample MGYA00519758_ERZ857965 | MGnify/ENA primary metagenome ERZ857965 (study PRJEB31778, sample SAMEA3449381) | human gut metagenome | biome: human gut; feature: human-associated habitat; material: faeces | place: United Kingdom | collected 2010/2012 ... | reverse complement strand
TAGGAACGGCAAAATTTTTTACACTTCTATTACTTCTTTATCACACATCAGCAAATAAAGCCGGTGCGCCGCATAGTGGGCGCAATAAAGGATACGCTGGCGGAGACGCCGCCCGAGCTTGCGGGGGATATATATACCAACGGCATAACGCTAACCGGCGGCGGAGCCATGCTGGACGGACTTGCAGAGTATGTGAGCCGTGAGACTCAGATGGAGGTGCGCGTAGCCGACGAGGCGGAGAACTGTGTAGTGCTGGGTGCGCTGAAGGCGCTGGACATAAAGGACAGAATAGACTGCATACAGGACGGTGAGCTGACCGCATAAGCATTGCAATATGGCAAAATCTGGCCCGGTTTTTAAACAAATGTAACGATTTGCCGCCATGCCTTGCGCATGGCGGTACTTGCATTTATAATAATTATCGGAGTTTTATAATGAGTTTGTATATAGCGGCCGTGGGAAGTTTTTCCCGAGGCGTAACGATAAGGAGCAGGTAATGCACGATTTTTTTCGCAGCAAGGGCTTTTTGATAATCCTGATAATAGTAGCTGTGCTGTCTATATTCATAGCGACCACATACCGGGACAGGGCAAAGGTGTCCTTTATTGAGGATACTGTAAACTCTGTGGTCAAGCCGGTACAGAGCTTTTCCGTTAAGGCGTCCAATTCCATAATACACTTTTTTGAGAGGGTTTTCAGCTCTACGGATCTTGATAAGGAAAACGAGCAGCTTAGGGTAAAGCTGGCTCAGTACGAGATAATCGAAAGCGAGCTGGAGACGCTGCGGGAGGAAAACTCGCGCCTCAAGGATCTTTTGAATTACACGGATATTACCGATAACTACAGCTATATAACCTCTACCGTAATAGGCAAGAGTCAGGGTATATGGTTCAGTGAATTTACGGTAAATGCTGGCCGTAAGGACGGCGTAGAGGAAAATATGGCGGTCGTAAACTCGCAGGGACTTGTTGGCCGCGTAAACAGCGTCAGCGCAAATACCTGCAAGGTGACCGCTATAATTGACAGCACCTCTGATATAAGCGCCATGGTGGAGCGCACACGCGACTACGGCTTTGCGCGGGGTATACTTAATACCGACGAAAAGGAGACGCTGGAGCTTTACTATCTGCCAAGCGGCTATGACCTGGTTCCCGGCGATACCATAGTTACCTCGGGCATAGGCGGCACCTTTCCAAAGGGCATAGCCATAGGCACGGTGACCGAGGTATCCCGCTCAAGCGACGACGCGGAGGAAAGGAATGCCATAATCGAGCCGGCGGTGGATTTCCTCAGGCTCGAGGAGGTAATGATAGTAAAGGTCGATACCAAAGAGGAGGAAACGACAGAGTAATGTACCGGCTGTATGCGGCTATAAGCATAATAATCGGGATGTATCTCGATTCTGTGCTGTTCGCAAAAGTAAATATAGCCGGCGTAGTGCCGGACTGCGTGCTGGTGGTGATAGTATGCATGGGAATACAGCTGGGCGCCACCGAGGCTGCGGCGGTTGGCTGTGCTGCTGGGCTTGTCATAGATATACTTTTCGGCAAGGCGGTAGGCATAAACGCCATAGCCTATATGGTTGCCGGCTCCGTGGGAGGCATATTCTATAAAAAATATTTTGCGGACAATATGATTATCCCGGTGCTGACGGTTGGCGTATGCGCTTTCTTGAAGGAAAACCTCATGGCAATACTCACCAGGATGGTGGGCGGAAGGTTTTCGTATTTCGGTATGCTGATAACCTATATGGTGCCCTCGGCGCTTATGAGCGCGGCGCTGTGCATACCGGCGCACGCGCTGCTCAAGCCCAGGCTGATGCTTTCCGCCAAGAAGCGCTATGACAGAAGCGCCGGAGGAATAAAATAATGAAGAACAGCATATCGAGGTTCATAATAATATCGTTGGTTCTGATGTGCCTTATGGGCGCGCTTATATATAAGCTCCACGAGGTCACCATAGTAGAAGGCGCACAGTATGCTGAGGCGGCCGCGAATACCAGCACCAGCTCAATAGACATAAAGGGCACCCGCGGCAGGATACTCGACCGCAACGGGGTGGTATTGGCATACAGCAAAAACAGCTATAATGTGGAGTTCCTTCGGGATGCGGACAACCGTACCGATTACGACTCCGCCACATATACCGATTCTCTCATCAAGGCCATAAAGATAATAGAGGACGGTGGCGGTAAGACCATCGACACATCGTATATACGCCTTGGTGAGGACGGCAAGCTCAAATATGATTGGGGTGTGAAGAGCAGGGCGGCACAGGTGGCCAGGTACAAAAACTTCTGCCAGTCCATGGGCTTCAATATAACCGAATCCCTGAAGAAAAACGAAAAGATAGAGGACAAGTCCGAGTGGGACACAAGTACATGGCCCACAGCCGAGGAAGCCTATACAAAGCTTCGCGCCCTGTGGTTCATACCGGAAGATCTGTCCTTTGAGGACGCCAACAAGGTCATATCCATACGTCAGGAGGTATTGCTCAACAACTACCGCGCCTATGAGCCTATTACCATAGCCTACGATGTGAGCATGGAGGTAGTGGCGGAGATTAAGCTGCGGGCGGACGAGCTTACCGGCTTACAGACCAGCCAGAGCACTACACGCGTGTATCCGCGCGGCACTACGGCGGCGCACATCCTCGGCTATCTTGGCAGGACGGCGACAGAGGAGATGGTAAAGGAGAAGGGCTATTCCTATGACGACTATATAGGAGTATCCGGCATCGAATACACGATGGAGGAGTATCTGACAGGCTCAACCAACCAACGTAAGGGAGAGCGGGTGCTTGAGAAAAACAAAAACGGCAGCGCAATACGAGAGCTTTCCTATACGCCCGCAAAGGACGGCGACGATGTTATGCTCACCATAGACATAAACCTCCAGACCGTCGTGGAAAAAGCCCTTGAGGATCTTATAGCCAAGATAGACGAAAAGGAAGAAAAACAGCTTCTGGAGAGATATGCGGATTATGAAAAGGCTACCAACGACGACGTGGAGGGTATAAAGACGGCAAAGACCGGCGCGGCGGTGGTCATGAACGTAAACACCGGGCAGGTGCTTGCCATGGCGTCCTATCCCTCCTTCAACCCAAACTGGTTCATAGCGGGCCTCAGCCCTGAGCAGAATCAGGAGCTTTTCAACAGCGAGTTTTCTGCGGAAACCACACCCACCCGAAACAAGGCAATATCCACAAAGCTGGCGCCCGGATCCATATTTAAAATGGCCACCGGCGTGGCGGCGGCGGCAGAGGGTGTTCTGGATATTAACGAACGCATAAGCTGCGACTATGAGTACATAATCAAGTATACCGATGAAAATGGCAATGAAAAAACCATAGAGCAGAACGCTCCTAAGTGCCACCTGAATAGCAGGAGCAAGATAGGCCAGCACGCGAATCAGACACTGGCGGACGCCATAAAAAATTCCTGCAACTACTACTTCTGCGAGGCGGCGTATCGCCTGGGCATAGACAAGCTCAACGAATGGGCGGGCAAATTCGGCCTCACCAGCCGCACCGGCATAGAGCTTACCGGCGAGACAGAGGGTATCGTGGGTGGCCAGAAGGTACTGTTTGACAATACACTTACGGGAGAGGACGGCACGCTGGACATTGCAAACCAGAAGACAAGCCTTCCCGGCTTGGTTTACCGCAAGCTGAAGGAAACCCTGGTAAAGTTTGTGGAAAGCCGAAACGCCGAGGTAGACGAGGAGGCAATAAACCGCTGTGCCAAGCGCCTCATGGAGCTTCAGGATGGTGACATAACCAACAAGGGCCCTGAGATACGAAGGATAATAAGCGAGGAGATAGACATTCCCGAGGGTATAACTCAGATGCGCAAGGACTGGATAAACAGCATTTCCTCCCTGCTCAACGAGATACAGTGGAAGCCCACTCAGACCATCCGTGCCGGGTTTGGCCAGGGTACTACGCTGGTCACGCCCGTCGCCGTAGCCCGCTATGTAAGCGCACTTGCCAACCGCGGCACGGTGTACGACGTCCACATAGTAGATAAGGTGATGGACAGCAGCGGCAGCACCGTAAAGAATGTTGCTCCCAGCGTGTACAACCAGATAGAAATCTCCGACGACATTTGGGACGCGGTGAGCAGCGGAATGAAGGGCGTCGTATCCCCGGAGGATGGCGGCACAGCCTCCAGCGCCTTTAAGGATTATCCGGAATTCCGCAAGAAGTATATCGATACCGAAATGTTCGGCGGCAAGACCGGCTCTGCTCAGATAGGCCGACGGGCAAAGAACATAGATATCGAGAACACCTCGTGGTTCGTTACTTTTGCTCCCCGGGAGCAGCCCGAGATAGCAATAGTGATATGCGTACCATACGGCCTTTCCGGTTCCTCCAGCGTTCCCGCCATAGTGGACATACTGACCTATTACTTCGGCCAGTCAGAGAATGCGGCACCGGAGAACCTTGTAGCCATAAACGGCCTTACGGAATAACAGATAAAATAAAAAATGCCGACTGAGCCGGCATTTTGTGTTGTTCTGTTTTCAAAATCTATTGCTTCAGCTTCCCCTGGGTCTTTGCCATGAACTTCTGTATATCCACTATGAACCGCTCATGGGTGCCCTCGCCTATGAGGCCGTGCTCATCGTAGGCGGAAACGCTGAAGGTGAGCTTGCGGCCGTCTATGGCGGTAAGTTCGCTCTCGCACCATACCTTGAGGCCGGCGGGTGTGGCGCTGACGTGGGATATGTTGAGACTGATGCCTACTGTAGTCTTGCCGGGCTCCATATACGGCTCCACGCTGAAGCATGCGCAGGTCTCCATGAGATTGACCATCTGCGGCGTAGCGTATACTTCGAGTGTGCCGCTGCCTACGGCTTTAGCGGTGTTTTTGTCAGTTACATTGAGCTCTATTTTGTTCTTTATGCCTGTTGCCAGCATTTGCAATTGCCTCCTGTAGGGTATTTAGCTCTTCCATCATCGGGGAAATAAGCATGCGTCCGCCATGATTTGTGCCCGATGCATATCATATATAATATCCCATTCAGACGGTTCAGGCAATGGCGAAAACAACTGAGGAGAACGGAATGAAGCGATATCATAACGCCATTTTTTTGCGATAGATATCAATATTGGTCGGTCAGCAGAGCGCAAAGCTTATCGAACATCGTCTCGCCCTTTTCGGGATAAGCGGCGAGGATAAAGCTGAGCAGCCCATCAAAGGCTTTCGCGGCAATATCTGTGCAGCGCAGTACCGAGGGCGCGGTACACAGCCAGCTTACCTTGAGACAGTGAGCACACAGAGGCAGCTCCGTTCCTTCGGGGTCGAGGGCTGCGAAATAATCCCTGTTAGCCGCGCATTTGCTTATACAGCAGGAAATGTCGGATTCTCTTGCCGAAACGAGGGAGTTGAATCGCTTTACGCATGCATCGAGGTTATCCATGCCGGTGGGCAGGCCGTTCTTTACGAGGGACATGGCCGCTGCCTCCGGCAAGCCTTCGCGGGAGAAAAACTCTGCAAGGCGGCCGGGAACACCGCGCAGTACATCGCCAAAGCCATACAGCAGCTCCAGATACTCAGAGCCGTATATGCGGTTTAGCTCGCGGCGTTTCAGATCGATGAAGTTATCCAGCGTTTCATCCGAGATACGTATGCGCTTGGCGCCTTCTTCGGCAGAAAAGGCTGGGTTCACTATGGCCTGATCTATGAAGGAACGGATGTCCTCCTGAACCGCGCCGCAGAGCGCTTCGGAATAAATCTCAAATGCGGATGCGGACTGCTCAAATGGGATACCGGCTTCCATACGCCGGCGTATAAGACCCATTATACTTATGTCATAGGCGGTAAACAGCTGCTTTCTGCCAATCCTTGTGCCGCTGATTATGCCGCGGCTGAGAAGGGTGCGTATCTGCTCGGTTGTGAGCCGGGTTCGCCGTGCCGCTTCGCTTAGCGGCACGGCGTCGCCGGTGGTGCGGTAATCAACCTTGTGTATGGCGTCCAGCAGTGCGAGCTCCGGTGGGCTTCCGGCTCCGGAAGAGCTCAGCAGATGCTTTATCACAGAAAGGGGGTAAAACCGTTCCCTTTGCAGCATGCGTATTGCCCGTATGGTGGCTACGCAATCGGGAGAATACCAGGACATGTTCCGCCCGGTCTTGAGGGCCGGGCGGATAAGCTCTTCTTTAACATAAAACTTCAGCGTTGATACGTTTACGTTGGCAGCTTTGGCAAGCTCGCCAATCTTCATGAGACCGTCGGTGGACGTCTTCTGCTCGCTCATAGGAAAAAATAGTTACCTTTCAGGGATTATTCGCAGTCAAGAACTATTTTAACAACGTCCGGCGGATTTTCAAGTGCCAGTTTTAAAGCTTCCTTGTAGTCGTCCAGCTTGAAATGATGGGTGACGAAGCCGTCCAGCTTGTATATGCCGTCCCGTATCCACTCCTGAACAAGGTCGAAGGTATAAAGATCCCGGCCCTGCCAGTGCTCCATGCCGTGTGCGTCCACCCCCACCAGGGTCAGTTCCTGCCACCAGATGGGACTTTCGTCAAAGGTTATGGCCCGCATGTGGTGGCCTATCTTGACGAGGGTTCCCCGGGCCTTCAGCAGCCTTACCGCGGTATGGTTTGACCAGTCGCCGCCTATGCAGTCGTATATCCTGTCAAACCCGCCGAAGAAGTACTTGTTGCCCTTCATGCCGGTATATATCTCGCTGCCGCCAGTAGCCTCGGCCGTGGCCTTGTAGGGGTCGCCGTTGAGTATGTGGTCGGCCCCCAGCTTCAGGGCAAATTCCTGCTTGGTCTTGACGCGCTCCATGGCCCAGACCTCGCAGTCAGGTTCCACTATCTTTATGGCCTGTATGACGCCGAGGCCTATTGTGCCGCAGCCCATGACCAGAATCTTTTCGCCCTTTTGGGGCCTGGAACGCAGCACGGAATGTACGGATACGCAGGTGGGCTCAACCATTACGGCCTGTTCATCGGTTATTTCGTCATATACCTTTGCTAAACCCTTCGCAGGGTATATGAAGCTGTCGCTCCAGCCCGCTCCGGTCACTATGTCGCCGTATGGAGAGGCCGTGCCATAGTTGGTGCAGAAGTTATAGTCGCCCCGCTTGCAGTATTCACAGCGATCCTTTAAGCCTTTTGTGTCGCATCCTGCCATGTAGGCGCGGATGGTTACCCTGTCGCCGACCTTGAACTCTGTAACGTCTTTGCCGACCTCGGTTATGACGCCGACGTTTTCGTGGCCCAGATATGTGCGCTTGGAGCCGGGTATGGGTTCGAAGGCGGAGTTGGTGCCGGTGGTTGCCTTGAAGAAGCTGATATCCGTTCCGCAGAGGCCGCAGGCGATATTCTTCACCCTTACCCAGTCGCCTGCGGGCAGCGGGGTCTCGGGTAGATCCTTTAAGTATTTTACCGCGTTGAGGCTGCCGTATAGCAGGCCCTTGGCGTGCTTGGCGGCGAATTTGGTAGCGAGTATCCGGGGTATGTCCTTATCGAAATATACTGTCTTCATATACTTTCCTCCCAATCATCAGGTGAGCATACCCTGTAATATTGCCATGTAGTCATTCAGGTAGCAGGCGTATTCCGGGCTGCCTATGGTCTCCACGTAGCCCTTTTCCACGCCCTCAACAAACTCGCACTCCTTGCCCAGCACCTTCAGCGCGCCGTCCAGCGAGAAGAAGTGGAACAGCACGAAGGGGCTGCGGCGGGTGTATACCCCATGGCCGGATTTGGACTGTCCCGCCTTTACCCTGAGGTAGCAGGCTATGTAGTCCGGCTGGCCGTCATGCTCCACCTGAAACTGGTAGATCCTGTCAGGCTGACGGCGGCAGAACTCCTGCATGTCCGGATCGCCCAGCTTGTTGTACTGGCTGAGGGCGCGGGTTATCATGTACAGGCTGCATTTTACCTTCAGCAGCTTTTCCGTGTCGTTTTTCAGCTTATCGTTGGGCTTGGTCATTATCTTCAAACCCATGAGTATGGACAACACGTTGGGAAGGAGACTTAAGTTGCCCTTTATGGAGGGCAGCGAGAGACCGCCCTTCAAAAGGGAGTTCATCTTCTCTACTGAGGAGAAAGTGAGAGAAATGTCGCTTTTTTCTGCCGGGCCCTGAACTACGGTGAGATTGCCGTTCTGGAATATCAGGTGGCAGCAGAGCAGCTCGCCGTCGTTCATTGCACCGAACTGCACCGTGGCGTTGAAGTTCTGGAATTTCTTATGCAGCTTGGGATCATCGTCAAGCAGCACCTGCATTGTGGGGAACGCTGCGTTGAAGAACAGCTTTGCCGTCATTAAGTCCTGAGGAGATGCTGACATAGTACCGCCTCCTTATTCATCGTCCCAGTTTTCGTCCGGCTCAAACTCCATACCCATCATTTCGCGGACCTTATCTACTATGCCGTTTGCGTCGAACTGATAGTAGGAGTACAGGTCTTCAGCATAGCCAATGGTGGCGAAGGTGTCCTGCATGCCGTGCTTTTTGAATACGCAGCCCTTGCCGGATTCGGCTATTACGCTGGCCACGGCGTCGCCCAGGCCGCCCAGCACGTTGTGCTCCTCGACGGTGAGTATGCGGCGGGTGTCTACTACGGCGCTCATTATGGCCTCGCGGTCTATGGGCTTTATGGTGTGCATGTTGATGACGCGGACGCTGAGGCCGTCCGTCTCGGCAAGAGTTTTAGCGGCGTTCACAGCCTGAAGCACGCCTATGCCACAGGTGATTATGGTCAGGTCGGTGCCTTCATGCATGGTGATGGCCTTGCCGATCTCATAGGTATAGTTGTCGTCGGCATATGCAGGGGGCTCAAAGCCGCGGCCTATGCGCACATATACGGGGCCGGGGAGGTCTACGCAGGCCTGAACAGCTTTGCTGGTTTCTATGCCGTCCGCGGGGCAGATCACCGTCATGTTGGGTATGGCCCTCATAATGGCGAAGTCCTCGGTGCAGTGGTGGGTGGTGCCGGCGTGGCCGAAGGATATGCCGGCGTGGGTGGCTATTATCTTTACCGGCAGATTCTGGTAGGCTATGTCCGTGCGCACCTGTTCGCCCGCCCTCATGCAGGCGAATATGGCCATGGTTGATGCAAAGGGTATGAAGCCCGCCTTGGCAAGGCCCGCCGCTATACCCATCATGTTCTGTTCCGCTATACCCACGTTATAGAACCTCTCGGGGAATTTATCCGCGAAGAACTTTATAGCGGTGGTCTTCTCAAGGTCGGCTGTGACGCCCACTATCCTGTCGTTGTTTTCCGCAAGGGCGGCAAGGGTGCGCCCATATATCTCCTTTGCGGTCATAGTGGAGGCGTCGTATGCGTTCCAGTTGGTTCCTGTAATTACTGCCATTGCTTTTCCCTCCCTTATCCTCTCATTATGGAAGCCTTGGCCTTTTCGCACAGGGCGGAGTCGCCGGAGGCATAGTGATATACAACGTTGTTTTCCATGAAGTCAACGCCCTTGCCCTTCACGGTATTGGCCAGTATCAGGGTGGGCTTGCCTTCGGCCTTCCATGCGGCATCCAGCGCGCAGTCCAGCTCATCCAGGTCGTGGCCGTTTACTTCGATAACGTTCCAGCCGAAGGCACGCCACTTGTCTGCAAAGGGCTCAAGGGCCATAACGTCCTCTGTGCAGCCGTCTATCATAAGCCTGTTGCGGTCAACTATGCCTACAATGTTATCCAGCTTGAAGTGGGCGGCGCTCATCGCGGCCTCCCATACGCTGCCCTCGCAGCATTCGCCGTCGCCCATGAGACATACCGTCTTCCAGGGCTTTTTCAGCTGCTTTGCGCCGAGTCCCAGACCTACCGCCATGCTGAGGCCGTGGCCAAGACTGCCGGCAGAGGCGTCGCAGCCAATGACTTTGTTGCAGTCCGGGTGCATGGCGAAGGGGCTGCCGAAATGGTTGAAGGATTTGAGCAGATCCTCATCAAAATAGCCGCGTTTGGCAAGGACGGGTATGTAGCCCGCCGCGGTATGGCCCTTGGAAAGTATGAACCTGTCCCGATCCTCCCACTTGGGATTCTTTGGGTCGATGTTGAGATACTTGAAGTAGAGCAGGGTAAGTATCTCTACAATGCTCAGAGAACCGCCCACATGGGCGCCGCCGGACCACGCCATAACATCGATTATGGTAAGGCGCAGCTCCTTGGCGATCTGTTCAAAACGCTTTTTTTCTTCCGCCTGAAGTGCCATTACGGTAATTCCTCCTTTATATTTGGTTTCGTTGTGCTTTATTGAGACGCATATAGCGCCAAAAGATACATATTGAACTTGTAAAGGAATTTATGCCAATGTTTGGGGTGAATTACAGGAAATAAAATGAAAGTGGGTAGTTCTACTATCTAATATGAGTATAGACTGCCCACTTTTGTTTTGCAAGTACTATTTAAACTTTTTTCCATTATTTGGATGTACGGAGGGTATCTATGAGTTTGCGGAAGTCGGCCTCCGTCCAGGTAACGGGGGTGGGGTAGAGGGGATTACCCTCCTTCATCGCCCACTTTATCATCTGCGGAATGTCCTGCTCCTTTATCATATCGAGACAGGTCGGCAGCCCCATCTCCCTGTTCATATCTTCTATCCATAAAATGAACCTGTTGGCTCTTTCGGAATTGCTGGCGCCCTCTATGCCGCAGACGTCGGCGAGTTCGGCAAGGCGGGGGTAAGCTGCGGGACCATACTGACGCATCACATGGGGCAGTATCACAGCCATGGCAAGTCCATGGGCGATATTGTACAGGCCGGATATGGTGTGGCCTACGGCGTGAACGTAGCCTACGCAGCCCCGGGTGAAGGCGCGGCCCGCAAAGAAGGCGGCCTTCTGCATGTTCTGACGCGCCTCTATATTCGCGCCGTCCTTATAGGCATTGAGCAGGTTGTCGTAAATTAGCTTTACGGCCTGCTTGGCGAGGTCGTTTTCCAGCTTTGTATTGTAGGTGTGATTGGTGTAAGCTTCGACAGCGTGGCTCAGGGCGTCCATACCGGTGCAGGCGGTAGTGAAAGGAGGCAGGCCTACGGTAAGCTCGGGATCCAGCACTGCGCATCGGGGTATGAGGTGAGTATCCATAATAGCCGCCTTGTGGTGGGTGGCGGTGTCGGTTATGACCGCCGCCACGGTGGTTTCGGAGCCTGAACCTGCGGTGGTAGGCACGGCGTAGAAGACAGGTATTTTTTTGAATACTTTCAGCAGGCCCTGAAGCTGGGCTATAGATTTGTTGGGTCGGGCGATACGGGCGCCTATGCCCTTGGCGCAGTCCATAGGAGAGCCTCCGCCGAAGGCTATGATGGCCTGGCAGCCCTTTTCATGATAAAGCTTCACGCCCTCTTCAACCATATCGCTGGTGGGGTTTGCCCCTATGTGGTTGAATACGGTGTAGCTTATGCCCGCCTCGTCCAGTGCTTCCATAAGACCCCGGTTCAGACCGCGCTTGGTTATGTTGGGCCCGGTGACAAGAAGTATATTGTTGACGTTATCCTTTTTGAGCAGCTCAGGCATGCGCTTTATGCAGCCGGGGCCTTCGATGTAGTCAGGCATGCGGTAGCCCATGAAATAGTTGCCTGCCTTGAGCACTGCCTGAAATATACGACAGTACGCTTTATACAACCACATATTCTTTTCCTCCCTGTATTCTCTGAAGAAGCTGGGCTCTTCATTTGTTTTCATTACTATAGCTCCTATGGGGCAGCGCTTTTCGCATAGGCCGCAGCCTATGCAGCTCTCCGGACGCTTTAATTCCGCCACTGTGTGTATATCTCCGTGGAACGCGGGGCCGCCTATCTCGAGACAGCTTTTCGGGCAAGCCTCAACGCAAAGCGAGCAGCCAACGCAGGCGGCCGTGTTCACGGCGGGATGCAGCCAGTCCTTCTTGTCTGTTCGGGCAACCTTATTGCCGCTTTCGTCAAGTATCGCTTCCTTGGGGCAGAGCTTCCCGCATAGTCCGCAGCGTATGCACCTGCCCGGGTCAATCTTATGCTTTGAGCGGACTTCCCCCGATATGGCCTTTACCGGGCAGTGCCTTGCGCACAGCGTACAGCCTACGCAGGCGTCGGTTATGGTATAGCTATTCATTTATGCCTCCTTATCCGCCGCATACGGGAGACATGAGCATCACTTCATCGCCGGGGGCGAGCTTGCTGCTCTTTTTGCCCTGTACGCCGTTTATCATTACTATGCAGCCATCCATATCCTTCAGGGTGACTGCAGTGCCGGGCCTGGCAGAGTGCGCCGCCTCGAGTATCAGCGGGTAAAGCTCTTTTACGCTGTTTGCCTCCAGCTCCAGCTCCTTGAGACCGGTATCCAGCCGCAGCAGCCCGAATAATTTCACTTTTACCATATCTTATCACCTCACCGGGCTATTTTTAGCTTTTTCAGTGTTCTGCAGGTGGGTATGCCGCTTTTGTCCCAGCCCCGGGCTTGATAGCATATCTTCTTCATTTGCTCCAGAGGAACCCTTGTGCGGGGATCGTTGGGATCCTGCGGCACGTCGGTCAGCCGCTTGGGCAGGCTGTCCTTTGCGGCGCTTACCCCGAAGCGGACGTTTACAGCCCTCTCCAGGTTGAAACCGCGCTCTCCCGTTTGCAGATATTTCCCGAAAGTCATGGGCATACCCACCGCTTTCTGCATCATCTTTGTATGGTGGAACACCGGCAGGTGAAACGCGAGGACCCGCGGGAACTTGTTCATTAGGCGTATAGCCCAGCCGAGATGTGGAAGCAGCTTGTTTGCCGCCGTGGCGGTGGCTCCGTTGGGCCGGGTTATAAGGAAGCCGGGGAAGAAGGCGTAGGAGGTAAAGAGACACTGGCCGGTGGCTGAAATCATCTCCATCAGATCCTGGAACATCATGGTGAAGTCCGCCTTGGCATGTGGCGTTTGCGCGTCGATATTCAGGCCTAGCCCTTCGAGAATAACAAGATACCCGCCGTTGAGATGGCAGCCGCCGCGGTTGGATACGGCGTAGCCCAGGCCCTGACCTACAGCCCTGCGAGGCTCATAAGCAGCAAGCTCAAGGCCCTTTGACTGCATGGCAAACTCCTTGCCGCCGTACTTTTCGCTTAAACGCTTACTGCCCTCGGCAAGCTCGTTGCCTATGCCGCGGCGGTAGGCTATGTCGTCCCAGATTTTTGATATGCCTTCGATATCGCCGAACTTCAGGCCGTTGTTCCATAGCCCCCGCTCATTTGCCTCCATTGCGTAGGCGAGGGTGTTCGCGGCGGATATGGTGTCGAGGCCCAGCTCGTCCAGCTCCCGGTTCCATTTCAGTATGCGGTAAAGATCCTTGTTGAGTATGCCGCCGCCCAGAAGCCCCAGCGTTTCAAGCTCGGGCCCTTTTACATCCTCGCCCTCCACGGTTACCGTGCGGGCGCACTTTATGGGGCAGCTGAGGCAGCCCTTATTGACGATGTTGTATTCTTCAGCCAGCGTTTCGCCGTTTACCTTGTCGAAGTGCTCAAACCTGCCTTCGGTGTAGTTCTTTGTGGCCAGAAGCCCGCGCATCTGCATGGAGCTTACCAGGCCTGCAGTACCCATGCGCGGCAGCTGATTGCCGGTGAGAGGGTGGTTCCTGAGATATCTGAACCATTTTTGACACCACTTTTTTGTGGCGGAAGGGTCGTGTACAGGTGTGTCGTGATTGCCGCAGACTGCTATGGCCTTTACGTTTTTCCAGCCCAGCACGGCTCCCATGCCGGTCCTGCCGGCTGCCCGTTCATCGCTTATTACGGCGGAGTACCTGACCAGGTTTTCGCCGGCGGGGCCTATGCAAAGCTTGCCGAACTTTATGTCGCAGCCACGCTTGGAAGACATCTTTTCAGCGAGCAGCCTTTGACACTCGGTGACCCGCGTGCCCCACAGGTCATCGGCGTTGTGGAAAGTCACCGAGCCGTTATCTATCTCTATCCAGGTGCGTTCTTCCCGCCGGCCCGTGATTATCAGCGCGTCTATACCGGCACGTTTAAGATGGTAGCCGAAGGTGCCGCCGCAGTTTGACGAGCTTATAAACCCCGTCTGCGGAGAAAGGGATGAGATATTGAAGCGGCTGGAGCTGGGCGCACCTGTACCGGTGAGCGGCCCTGTGGAGATTATCAAAGGGTTTTCCTCACTGTATGCATTCTCACGTCCGGTAAGGGTATCGTAAAGTATCTTTGCGGCCATGGTCTTGCCGCCTATATACAGCTCCCGGTCTTTATCCGTCCACGGATAGTCCGTAACATCGCCGGTGCTTAGGTTTATCTGCAGCACCCGTCCCATATAGCCGCCATATTTGCTTTGCATGGTATGCTTCCTCCACGAATTCGAATGAAACTGGGATAAAGATAATGTTATATTGATGAATATGTGTCGTTTACTGTTTCTACATTGTAAGAACCTCTGCGCCTGCCGTGTTCATGGCCACTCCAGTGACCTTGTTGCGGGTGAACCGGTATGCCGGCCAATGCGGCGCAGGTAAAACTGATAGAATACACTAGACAGTTTAAATTGTTGAATAACATAAAAGGATGATCTTCTTTTTTTTAACATAACCCTTTTTTATATATATTGCAATAGGCAAATTATATAGACAGAGTTTTTTAGCTAAAATAGGCAAATTAGACAAATATATAACGGAAAGTGAAGAGGGGCGCTACCCATTATGCGCCGGTAATGTACAATTGAATTTTGAAGTGATGATATACTTGCGATGCAAAAAAAGAGAGATAAGCAAACGGATGTGTATTGATTGGGCCAAGCCGCAGTCGTATAATTAAAAATACGATTACCCGCAGCGCATAAGCAGTTTTCTCAATTAAGGTGCATCGCCCATGAATTTGTTCCGGTTAAAATGTTTTCCATGATTGCATGGCCTGGCAGCGTATCGGGGACAGGGGCACTTTGAAAATTCCTACGAGTAAAGTTGGGGCTGAACGAATCGGATAAGACTAAAGGTTAATGACCTCAAAATCCATTGAGCAAAGGTCGTATATATAAAGCTTATTGGCGGATACCTGCCTTCCTGTAAGCAGCTTTGCCGCCTCGGTACATTGCAGCGCTGCGCAGAATGGCGGAACAAACGGAAGAACGCCGTTATCCTTTGGAACGGCGCCTGAGTATATTCTGTGCAGCAGGCCGCTGCCGGGCATGGAAACGCCATACTGACAGCACCAGCCGCATACTGCGCCGTGAATCAGCGGTATATCCGCTTGAGCACATGCATCCTCCAGGAGAAGCCGTGCCGATACGCTGTCCAAAGCGTCTATCACGATATTGTGGCCCGCGATGGTATCCGCGGCGTTTTCTGGGGTTATGTATTTCCCTATAGCCATGAATTCTACGGAGGGATTTACGAGCGCGGCCCGCTCTTTCGCGGCTTCTGCCTTGCTTTTGCCGATAGTAGCCTCCGTGGCAAGAAGCTGCCGGTTCAGGTTGCTTACATCAAAGCTGTCGCCGTCAACGGCGGTGATGTGTCCGATGCCGAGCCTCAGAAGGTTTTCGGTTATATACCCGCCGAGGCCGCCACAGCCCGCCACAAGTACCCGTTTTTTATGCAGCAGCTCTTGCTCCTGCCGGGATAAAGCGGGAAGGTTTCTTGAATACCTCTGATACATATCCATATATGGCACCGCCTTTGCATTGTGATATCGTATAGCATAATGGTATAACTATTTTAAAATAAATACAATCGGGAGACACAAATCAAATGCTGACCGTAAAAACCCCGGATGAAGCGCTTGAAGTGATAAGAGGCAGCTTCTGCTGTATAGCCGGAGAGGAAAACGTACCGTTGGATCAGGCGGCGGGGCGGGTTCTCTGTAAGGACATATACGCGTCTGAGTATGTGCCGGGCTTTGACCGTTCTACTGTTGACGGATATGCAGTGAGAGCGGCGGACACATTTGGCTGTACGGATGCCATACCGGCCATACTGGAAAAGCAGGCCGGCATAGAAATGGGCAGCGGCGCTGAGCCGCTTCGTCCGGGCTGCTGTGCGCCTATACCAACCGGAGGTGCGCTGCCTGAAGGCGCAGATGCGGCGGTGATGCAGGAATTGGCGGAGGACTACGGCGACGGTACCGTAGGAATAACCAAGCCTGCCGCGCCGGGTATGAACATCATATACCGGGGCGACGACGTATACCCGGGAAAGCCGGTGCTGAAAAGGGGGAAGGTGCTTTCGGCGCGCCATATAGGAGCGCTGGCTGCAATGGGCATGTGCGAGGTGCCTGTGTATGAGAGGATACGCGTCGGTATAATTTCCACGGGCGACGAATTGGTGGAAGTGGAAAAAACGCCTGCGGCCGGCCAGATACGGGACGTGAATACGGCGATGCTGGCTGCGCTTTGCCGCGAAATGGGCTGTGATACGGTGGAATACGGAATAGTCAGGGACGAGAAGAAACTGATAGGCAGTATGCTGGACAGGGCCTTGAATGAGTGCCATATGGTCCTGATGTCCGGAGGCAGTTCTGTTGGGGAAAAGGATGCGGCCTGCCGCATAATGGCGGCAAGGGGCGAGATACTTTTCCACGGGATTGCTATGAAACCGGGTAAGCCCACCATACTCTGCAAGTCCGGCAAAAAGCCGGTGATAGGGTTGCCGGGACATCCCGGCGCGGCGTTCTTGGTTTCACGGCTGCTGCTGCCGCAGTTGCTTTGCAGCATAGGAGGAAGAAAAGTCAGACGGTATCCCGTACAAGCCAGGCTTGCTGAGCCGGTTTCGGCGAATCATGGCAGGGCTCAGTATACTGCGGTAAAGCTTATGGATAACGGTGAAAACGTCGTAGCGGTTCCGGCACGGGGGCAGTCCGGCCTCATAACGAACCTTGCGTATTCAGACGGTTTCTTCTGCATACCGAGGGATACGGAGGGGGCGGCGGCAGGAGAAACGGTTCAGGTATATCTTTACGATAATTGACGGGAGGAAGGCGGAATGGCTTTTCAGTATCTTACAAACATACCTCTTGAGCGGGCAAAGAGGGATTATGAGGACATACTTATAAGCGAAGGGTTTAGGGGAGAGGCGGAGGAGATACCGGCAGTCTCATCCCTTGGACGAAGGACTGCGTCGCCGGTTTACGCAAAAATATGCTCTCCCCATTATCCGGCGAGCGCCATGGACGGCATTGCGATCAGGGCAGAAGATACCTTTGGCGCGACCGAAACAGCGCCGGTGCTGATGAAAAGCGATGGGTTTACCATGGTGGATACCGGCGACCCGGTACCTGAGGACTGCGACGCCGTGATAATGATCGAGGATGTGATATACGGCGAGGACGGTTCGGCGAGGATAACGGCGCCGGCGGCGCCGTGGCAGCATATAAGGCAGATAGGGGAGGATATATGCGCCGGTGAAATGATATTGCCGTCATATACCGAGATAACCCCTGCTGCAATCGGCGCGATGCTGGCGGGCGGCGTAATGAAGGTCAGCGTGATACGGCGGCCAACGGTAGGCATAATACCTACGGGCGACGAGATAATACCCCCGACCGACGATCCGGAGCCGGGCAAAATAATGGAGTTCAACTCCGCGATATTCTCCGCCATGCTGGTAAAATGGGGTGCTGTGCCAAAAACATATCCCATAGTGCCGGACCAGCCTGAGTTGGTAGAGGCGGCCGTGCGCAGGGCGGCGGAGGAGTGCGATATGGTGCTGCTCGACGCCGGTTCATCGGCCGGACGGGAGGATTATTCCGCAGCGGCTATTGCCAGCGTGGGCAAGGTACTGCATCACGGCATAGCCATGAGGCCGGGCAAGCCCGCCATACTGGGCTATGCCGGGAAGAAGCCCATACTGGGCGTGCCGGGCTACCCGGTATCCGGCATACTGGTGCTGGAGGAACTGCTAAAGCCCCTGATACTCAAATGGTATAATCATGGAGGATATCGGGAGGAGAATGTCAGCGCAGTGCTTTCGCGCCCCGTGGTATCCGGGCTGAAATACAGGGAATTCGTGCGGGTAAGGCTGGGAAAGGTGGGGGATAAGCTGGTTGCCTCCCCTCTTAACCGGGGGAGCGGCGTTGTGACGTCGTTCGTGAAAGCGGACGGTATATTGGATATACCTCAAGGCAAGGAAGGCTGCGAGGCAGGAGAAACGGTGACTGTACGCCTGCTGAGGAGAAAAAGCGATATTGAGCATACTCTGGTAGTAACGGGCAGCCACGATCCGCTGCTTGATGAGCTGGGCGACATGCTGCACGCCTCAGATTCCAGCCTGTACATGAGCTCATCGCACGTGGGCTCTATGGGGGGCATAATGGCAGTGCGGCGTAGAGAGGCGCATATGGCCGGCATACATCTTCTCAACGAGAGCGACGGCACATATAACCGGTCGGCTGTGAACAAGTATTTCCCGCAGGGCGGAGTGCGCCTTGTGGAATGCGTGGGGAGGACTCAGGGCTTGATGGTACAAAAGGGCAGCCCGAAGGGAATACGGAGCATAGGCGACCTTACTGCTCCCGGCGTACGCTATGTGAACCGCCAGAAAGGCTCAGGTACGCGCATCCTGACAGACCATCTTTGCAGAAAAGAGGGCATAGATACGGAAAAGATATACGGCTACGGCAGGGAGGAGCTTACCCATACATCTGTGGCGGCGCAAATAGCCATGGGCACTGCGGACGCAGGTATGGGCATATATTCCGCCGCAAAGCTGTATGGGCTCGACTTTATACCCGTATGCACGGAGCAATACGATCTGTTGATACCGGACTGCGCATGGGATACCACCATGGTGCAAAAGCTCATAGAGATACTTTCGGGACCGGAGTTTACCCGAAGGATAGAAAAAATGGGCGGCTATACCATAGACAGGCCGGGCAGAGTCAGAAGCATAAAATGACGCCTGATATGGATCACATTGGTGCGGAGAGAAAAGCAATGAGACAACTAAAATAGTGGCGCTCAGCCACTTTTTCCACAGTCTGTCATACTTCAAGAGGTTTAAAACCGGAGAGGTATACGGCCCGGCATTCCCGGGTCCTTATGGCCTCCACAAGTTCGGGTACGGTGGTGAAATATCCTTGTATTTCAGTGGCGTAAATGCCGACCTGCACCGTGCTGTGGGCATCGCTGGCGCCGAACTGCTTGAGGCCTGTCTTTATGCAGGTATCCAGAGCCTTACGGTTCTCAAGGGGCGTGGTGCTGCCGTTGAGCACTTCTACGCCTGTCATGCCTTTTAGCGTGAACAGCATATCCCCAAGGCCGCGGCTGTTGGCCCGGTAAGGGTGGGCGGATATACATATGCCGCCGCGGGCGGTGACGTAATCTATGAATTCCTGCGCCATAAGGTGGGGCTCTGGAAGCCGGTCAATGCCGAAGGCCACGATATCCCCTTCGCAGGCAAGGTACTCCACGCCAACAAATATAGGGTAATTTTCCTGTTCAGCTATTTTTGCGGCATATTGTGTAAGCCCCATCTGGTCATGATCGGTAATACATATGCCGTCGAGACCCTTGCGCCTTGCTTCCGAAACAAGCTCAAGCAGGTTCATTCGGCTGTCGCCGGAAAATGTGCGTTCGTGAAGGTGAGTGTCTATTATCAAGGTGTTTTTCTCCCATACATAAAGGTGCCCTCATGGCGGGCACATTAATATTAGCAGACTGGCGAATATACAGTACAACACAAAAAAACGATAATATCAACGATGATATCGAAATACGAGATAACGGCTCAGCCGTAGACAATTCCAAATCAGAAAGCATTTCTTAATGGACTCTGTTTTAATTAGCATTTACCGGTTTTGCCGATGAGAAGGCATCTGAGCGGGCCGGTTTTTATATGAGCATATCCTGCGGCGCCTGACATGATAAAAAAGGGGAAGGATATAACAGCCGTACTGGGCTTTTAGCGTACGGAGCGGTATTATGCTTCGCTGACATATACTTTGAGGTATTTTATAAACCTCTTTGTTGCAGGGGACAGTATGCGGGATGCGGGATAGGCCACGCCCAGCTCCGCGTATTCCGGCGGGTCAAGGGGTAAGAGAACGGTATTGGCGGTGCGCCCAGAGGTGGCAAGCTCGTTGAAAAGGCCTATACCGAGCCCTGCTGCTATCATGGCTATCGCAGCGTGGTCCTCGCCGGTGGAATAGCTTATGCTTGGATTTATACCGTGGCGATTAAGTACCTTCATGCTGTCGTAATCATACCCGTCGGCAGGCATTATGAAAGGCTCGTCCCTGAAGGAAGCTATGGGGAAGCTGCTAAGCTTTGCCATCGGATGCCCGGAGGCAAGCACCGCCACCATGCGGTCACGCTTCAATGGTATCCATTGGCATTCACCGTCCGGCGGGTAGCTGAACAGGCAAAAATCCGCCAGCTGCTCGCACAGCAGCTGGTCTAGCTTCTGGTGTACGCCTTCTATTATTTTAATGCCCACATTGGGGTAATCCTTCTGAAAGCGGCATATTACGCCAGGCAGCCAGCTTGCGGCTATGCTGAAATAGCTCCCTATGGTAATATCCCCCACGATGACGCCCCTGATCTCGGAGGATACCTGATATAGCTGCTCCTCACAGCGCATCATATCCCTGAGCACCGGCACTATCCTTTCGCCGTCCGGAGTAAGGGTCACGCCCTTGTTGCTGCGCTGCAAAAGGGGAAAGCCGAATTCCTTTTCCAGCGAATTCATCATGTGCACTACGCCTGAGGGAGTATAACCCAGCTTTTCAGCTGCGCCGGAAAAACTGCCTACGTCAATCGCCTCTAAGAATACCTTATATTTATCTGTGGCCATATAAATCTTAACTGTGAGAGTTTCTCACACTGCCCTTTCAAAAAACGAGTTTTACTAATATTTATCCATAGTATATACTGCAAATAACAGGGTTTTCAAGCTGCTTAAATAGCCGATAGAATATAACTTATTTATTAAGTCCTAACACATTTGAGCAAATATTTAATATATCTATAGAACATAATAAACATATAAGCTGGACTTATTGAAAAACTCTGCTGAATAATAATCCAAAAAATGGAGGAAGCTTTATGGAATTGTATATTGTACTGTGCGTTATTGTCCTTGCGATGGTATATGTGGCCTATAACTATTTCAAGATCAAGAAAATGGATGAGGGAACTGCTGAAATGGCGGAGATGGCGGGAATAATCCGCAGCGGTGCAGCCGAATTCCTCAAGACCGAATTCAAGACGATCACAATAGTGGTATTGCTGGTGGCTGCCGTGTTTACGCTCTTTATCGAAAAGACCAGCGGGATAACCTTCGTAATGGGCAGCCTTATGAGCAGCGCGGTATGCATACTGGGCATGAGCAGCGCCACCTATGCCAACGTCCGCACCGCCAATAAGTCACGGGAGTCCCTCTCAATAGGCGAAACGGTAAAGGTAGCTCTCTGCGGCGGCAGCATATCCGGCCTCAGCGTACAGGCTTTCGGCATGCTGGGCATGGTGCTGGTGCTGATAATATGGGGTATCGACTTTGACGCAGTAGGCCACGGCCTCATTGCAAACCTCAAGTGCAATCCTTCCATAATGCGCATGTCCACTTATTCTCTGGGCTGCTCCATAGTTGCAATGTTCAACCGCGTAGCGGGAGGCAACTATACCAAGGCGGCGGACATCTCGGCAGACATTCTGGCAAAAATACGCCACGATATGCCTGAGGACGACAGCCGCGTTCCCAATACCATAGCGGATTTCATAGGCGATAACGTAAACGACATAGCAGGCAACTGTTCAGATCTTCTGGAGAGCTTTGTAGCTACTATGGCGGCTTCCATAATGATTGCCGTTACCATATTCAACAACAATCGGGCTATAGGAGAGGCTACCTTCAATGCTACCTGCGCGTTCCCGATACTGTTGGCTGGCTGTGGCCTGCTGGGCTGCGTGCTGGGACTGAGCTATGCCTCCCTGCGTAAGATGGGCGACAATCCCTCCCATGAGCTTAACCTCGCTACCTATATTTCTTCCGGACTTACCATAGCGCTGGGCTTTGTAGCCTGCAAGGTGGTGTTCGGCAATGTCCCCCTTTACGATTCCTTTAGAATAGGATGGATATCTCCTTGGGTATCGGCGGTCCTGGGCACAATAAGCGGCGTAGCCATAGGCATGATAACCGAGTACTACACCTCTACAGACTATAAGCCCACAAAGATGCTTGCGGACATGGCTACAGAAGGCGAGGCTTTCGTAATAACCAAGGGCGATGCCATAGGCTCCCGCTCCTGCCTGCTGCCCATACTGCTCATAGGCATATCGCTGTTCATCTCTGGAAAGATCTGCGGCACATATGGCATAGCCATATCCTCTCTGGGCATGCTGGCTTTTGTAGGCACTACCGTATCCATAGACGCGTTTGGCCCCATAGCGGACAATGCTGGCGGCCTTGCGGAATCCTGCCATCTTGACGCGGACGTGCGCAAGATAACCGACAAGCTGGATGCCGTGGGCAACACCACTGCAGCTATAGGCAAGGGCTTTGCCATAGGCTCCGCCGCGTTCGCCACAGTTTCACTTATCGTTGCATACGTTGGCAACTACACCGCAAACGGCGCTGAGCCGGTGCTGAACTTCGCTTCCTTTGTGGTAGTGGCGGGAGGCATAATCGGCGGTGCGCTGGTTGAGTACTTCTCTGCCCTTCTTACTGACAACACCATCGAGTCCGCCCGACTCATGGCTGACGAGGGCGACCGCATGCTCTCTGTTCCCGGCGTGCTGGAAGGCACCGTAAAGCCGGATTACAACAAGATGATAAGGATGGCCGCACAGCAGGCTCTCAGAAAGATGCTGCTGCCTTCAGTGTTGTCCATGCTCATTCCCGCAGTTGGAGGATTCCTCTTCGGTGTTGAGTTCGTAGGCGGCATATTGGTAGGCGCTACCATAGTGGCCATACCCAGGGCAATATTTATGGGCAACTCCGGCGGTGCCTTTGATAACGCCAAAAAGTACATCGAGTCCGGAGCAATCGAGGGCCACGGCAAGGGCTCCGACGCCCACAAGGCCTCTGTCACCGGCGATACCGTAGGCGATACCCGCAAAGACGTAGTAGGCGTTGCGCTGGATATATTCATAAAGTCTATGTCCACCGTAGCCAATACCCTCGCAAGCGTATTCTCTACATTAACTCTGTTCAGATAAATAAGTTAGACAAAATTCTCAATTAGGCGGCCTTAAGGGTCTGAGATCTGTGCTGAGCAGGTGTCGGGCCCTTTAGTTTTGCCTTGATCCGGTGGTTGCTGTAGTAAACGAGGTAGTCGATGAGTTCAGCTTTGAAATGTTCAAGAGAATCGAGGTCCTGAATGTAAAGCGGTTCGGCTTTGAGTATCCCGAAGAAGTTTTCTATTACAGCATTGTCCAAACAGATGATTGCATGCAATTTCTGCTTTCTGTTCCGGTGCCCATATCCGATTCTTCTGTTCCTTTTTCACGCTCATCACCTCCAAGTTGATTTTAACATAAAAAATAAGGTAGACATCATGGTGGTTTATCATGTGTCTACCTTTATATTATAGCTTTACAAAGCGGGGGGATTTTTATTTGCCAAAGAAGAAGGGCATTATCTCGTTTATTATGCGGCCGTTCCAGTAGCTGAAATCGTGCACGCCGTCGCCCTCGGTATAGGTGAAGTCTAAGCCAAGCGACTGGGCTTTTTTGCGCCATTCCTGGCTGAATGTATAAATGAAATCCTGTTTGCCGATAGTGTGATACATGGGAGGCACGTATTTGCCTGCGGCCTTGCGCGCCGCTGCCTTATCCAGAAGAGCCAGCATATCGTTGTCGCCGTCCTTCATATCCGGCCAGTCGGACAGGGAAGTATGTATGGTGAATATGCTGCCGTTTTCAAAGGCATTTATGAATCCAGCCATATCCATACAGCCTGACAGGGAGGCTATTTTGCAGTATCTGTCGGGGTTCATGAGGCCGATCTTGACCGCACCGAAACCGCCCATGGAGTAGCCCATTATGTAGCGGTCCTTGGCATCGGTGGAGGCGTGAAATGTAGCCTCTATCATGGCGGGCAGTTCTTCGGATATATAGGTGTAGTATTTTGCTCCATAGGGTGTGTCATTGTAACAGCTCAGTGCTGCATCGGGCATTACTGCAATAAAGCCGTACTGGCAGCAGAGCTGTTCCATGTCGGCGCGCTGTATCCATTCAAAGCCGTCGCCGCCTGCGCCGTGCAGCATATATACTACCGGCCAGCGCTTTTCAGGGTCGTATTTGTCTTTGCGCTGCATCATTTCGCCAAGGGTAGGGGTAGGATAAGCAACCCAGACGCTGGTCTTCATTGCGAGACAACGGGAAGTGAAGTTGATGTTCATTATGGCCATAACGGCAAGCCCTCCTTTTTACTTTGATAGAATTATAACTCCCCCAAAACCTATAGTAAAGGCAAATATACTAAAAACAAAACATTCTAAAAATAGAATTTACCTAAATTGCCAGATCTTCGGCATACCGGAAACACTGTTGCAAGCAAAAAAATAAAAAATGAAGTAGAATTATAAAAGTTGCTATTGAAAAATTCGATGTAAGGTATTATATTATAAATAGAACATAGGTCAAAATAATAACGAGATTCCAAAGGTATTTTATAAATTGAATAGGAGGAATAAAAGTGAATCCACTGGATTATGTAAGAAAGACGCCTTACGAGCTGTATATTGACGGCAAGTATGTACCCGCTGAAAAGGGCAAAGTGGTGGATGTTATCAACCCCGCTAACAATGAACCGTTTGCTCAGGTATATCGGGGCACTGTGGAGGACGCGGAGAAGGCGGTGCAGGCTGCCCGAAAGGCGTTTGACGAAGGCCCCTGGGGCCGCACTGCTGCCCGTGACCGCGCCAAGATACTTGCCAAGGCCGCACAGATAATGGAACGCCGGGGAGAGGAATTTGCAGTACTCGAGTCGCTCGAATGCGGCTATCATTACGGGTCCGCACGCTACTATTGCGTGCCAATGGCAGTGGATTCCTTCAATCTGTTCGCCGGAAAGGCAAGGGATATTGAAGGCAAAGTCGTTCCTTCCGATTACGGCACGCTGAACTACGTTACATGGAACCCGGTTGGCGTAGTAGCCGAGATACTGCCCTGGAACGGGCCTTATCTCATGGGCTGCCAGAAAATAAACGCTATATTGGCCGCAGGCAATACCTGCATTATCAAGCCCCCATCCTGGGGAGTGCTGGCTCTGCTGCAGCTGGCTGGCGTATATGAAGAAGCCGGTCTGCCCGCAGGCGTATTCAATGTAGTTACCGGCTCCGGCTCAGAAGTCGGCGCGTATCTCACCAAGCATCCCATGGTAGACATGGTCGCCATGACAGGAGGAATTGAGACCGGCCGCGAGGTGATACACAACTCTGCCGAGCGCGTAAAGGATATTGCCCTTGAACTGGGCGGCAAGAGCCCTGCAATCTTCTTTGACGACGTAAACGTAAAGGACGCCGCCAAGTGGGCCGTCTGGGGCTTCACCAACCATTCTGGTCAGGTCTGCGTTTCAGGTACCCGTGTGCTTGTACAGCGCAGCATCTACGATGAGTTTGTAGAGGAAATGAAAAAGTTTATCGCTGAGAAGTATGTTGCGGGCGATACTTTCGATTTTAACTCCAACCTGGATCCCCTCATTTCCAAGTCCCATGCCGCAAAGGTATGGAGCTATATAGAGAAGGGCAAGGAAGAGGGCGCGAGGCTGGTCTGCGGCGGCGAGCACTACACCGACCCTGTGCTTGCAAAGGGCAATTACGTTCCGGTGACTCTGTTTGCCGATGTAACTCCCGATATGACCATATATCAGGAAGAGATATTCGGGCCTGTGGGCTGTGTTACTCCCTTTGACACCGAGGAAGAAGCCGTCGCTCTTGCAAACGGTACCTCCTACGGCCTTGCGGGCGCCGTATATACCAACGATCTCAAGCGCGGCATCCGCGTTGCCAACAGCATAAAGGGCGGGCAGATCTATGTTAACCACTACTTCAGCAAGGGTATGATAGAGTCTCCCGGCACTGGATGGAAGGAAAGCGGTCTGGGCGTTGCGGGTATGCAGAAGTACATGATTTCCAAAACTGTATTCGTGGAAACCATTGACGGAACCCTTCCTCCTGTGTGATACTGTTAATAATTATTAAAGTATCACTCAAGGGGTAAATATAATGCCTAAAAAAGAACAAGATTTTTCCAGGGAAAACGATAGTACGGTAGGCGCTAAGATACGTGCCCTGAGAAGAATCCGCGGCCTGTCGCTGCAGCAGATGTCACAGGAAACGGGAATGAGCTATTCATACCTTTCGGGTCTGGAGAATGGCAAGCATTCAGTGTCCATAACCAATCTGCAGCGCATCGCAAAGTATTTTGGTGTCGACATGGTGTACTTCCTTATGCCCAGCGGCGCAGTGCCGAAGGTATTCCGTAAGGAAGAGCTCTTCAGAGGGAATAATGCCTTTGCCGACATAGCCTACCGGGTAATAACCCCCGAAAAGACCAGTAATCTTCAGGTAAGCTATGTCTACCTGCCCCCCGATGAACCCAGCGAGCGGCATATCCACAAGCACGGCAAGGGGCAGGAGATGCTGATTACTTTGGACGGCTGCGTCTGTGTCATGGTAGAGGAAGAGCGGTACAGGGTTGAGCAAGGCGACTGTATAGTGTTCGATGCAAATATTGAGCATGTTATGTATACAGAAGAACAACCGGCAACATTTGTGATAATATCCAGTCCGCCATACGGGCAAAACATTCTTCCTACACATGAATAAGCTGAAAAGCGGGGGGCTGAAAGCTCTCCGCTTTATATTTTTAGCATGGCTGCGATTTTTGAATAAATCTTACAAAATTTTTAACCAAGATAAGAAAGGACTCCTGACACAAAATGAGTTTGAAGGCGGTACACTATATCAACCAGTTCTATGCCGGAATAGGTGGCGAAACCATGGCGGACACCGGCTTTGGCATACTGGAAGAGAAAAAAGGGCCTGCTCTGGGCCTTGAGCAGCTTTGGAATGGAGAAATGACCATATCCAAGGTAGTATATTGCGGCGATAATTACGTAAACACCGATGAGAACTATGGTGAGGTCAAGGAAAAGCTGGCAAAGGTAATTCGAGAGGAAAAACCGGACGTATTTATCGCGGGTCCCGCATTTAATGCCGGCCGCTACGGCGTTGCCTGCGCCAAGGTATGCGATTACGTTCGCAGCGAGCTTGGAGTACCCAGCGTTACCTGTATGTGGCATGAGAACCCTGCCATAGACATGTACGTGGAAAACAACTATATCGTACCCAGCACAGAGACTGCTGTAGGTATGCGCAAGACTCTGCCTGCGCTTGCAAAGCTTGCCCTTAAGCTTGCCAGAAAGGAAAAGATAGGTACCGCCCACGCCGAGGGATACCTGCCTACCGGCCACCGCTATAATGAATATTCCGATAAGTCCGGCGCAGAACGCGTCGTGGATATGCTCGTGGCGAGGCTGTATAACAAGAAGTTTGAGACAGAGGTGCCCCTCAGGAGCTTTGAGGTAATACCCCCTGCCGCAAAGATAAAGGACATAAGCAAGGCTACCATAGCCCTGTTTACCACTGGCGGTCTGGTCCCTGTGGGCAACCCGGACAAGATCAAGCAGGCGTTTGCCGTAAGCTTTGGTATTTATGATATGACCGGCCTCGATGCTCTTAAGAAGGGCGTGTATGAATCAATACACGGCGGATACGATACTACCGCCGCCAGCGCCGATCCTCATCGTCTGGTACCTCTTGATGCTCTTCTCGATTGCAAGAAGGAAGGCAAAATTGGAGATATATACAAGTTCTTCGGTGCTACCTGCGGTGTCGGCACAAACATCGGCAGCAGCCAGGAGATGGGCAAGAAGTGGGCAAATATGCTTAAGGATGCCAAGGTGGATGCTTGTCTGCTGACCTCTACCTGAGGAACCTGCACTCGTTGCTGCGCAACGATATCAAAAGAGCTTGACAGAGCAGGCATACCTAATGTACACATAACTGCGTTTACCACCATAGCCAAGAGCGTTGGTGCGAACCGCATAGTATTTGGCGGCGAATTTACCGCCCCAGTCGGCAATCCCGATCTGCCCATAGACAGAGAAAAGGTTTACCGCCGCAAGATCATCGACAAGGCGTTGGAAGTCCTGCAGATGGACATCACCGCACCCACGGTATTTACTGTGGACGAGAGCAAGGAGGACTAAGCAATGATAGATATGAAGCTTACCCGTCAGTATTTTGACGTCAAGGATGTTCGCTTTGGCGATAAGTGCGCATTGGAAAACGGTGTGCTTACCGTAAACGAAGCCGAGCTTCAGGCGCTGACCGCCGACCTCTGCAAGGCTGTGAAGGGCTATCATCTCGAGATAACCAAGCCGGGTGAAAATGCACGCATCATACACGTTCTGGACACGATAGCCCCCATGGTAAAAATAGAGGGTGAGGGCGTACAGTACTCAGGATTTTTCAGCACCCCTTATACCGTAGGCCGCGGCGTCACCAACATGCTGTCCGGCTTTGCCGTAATAGAGAGTGCGGCCCTTCCATGGGATGAGTCCAACGCCTCCAGCGGCCTGCTGTATCCCCGCGACGCCATAATTGAACTCAGCGGTTTCTATGCGGGCTATACGCCTTTTTCCAAGACAAACAATCTGGTCATAATATACGACCTGAACGAGGGCAAATCCTCTATCGAGTACGATAACGATATTCGCCTTATTGCCATCAGAATATCCAATTATCTGGCGGAGCTCACACGCAGCATGACTCCCGACAGGACGGAGGAGTTCTCTACTGAGGAAGAGCATCCGGAGCTGCCCGGGGTAGTGATGGTATGGCAGTGCCAGAACCAGGGACCGTATGCGGATACAATGCTCTATGGAATGCCCATAGACGATATGGTTCCCACTGTGCTGCATCCCAATGAGATGCTGGACGGCTGTGTGGTAAGCGGCAACTATGTGTGGCCCGCCTTTAAGGTACCCACCTATCTGCATGTTAACCATCCGGTGCTGTTGGAACTGTACAGGCGACACGGCAAGGACATAAACTTCAAGGGCGTAATATTCTGCCGCAGCCACAATCCCAGCACATGGCATAAGCAGCGCTGTGCAAGCCACGTGGTAAAGCTTGCTCAGATGCTGGATGCAAAAGGCCTGGTAATGGTATGGGAAGGCGGCGGCAACGCCTGCACCGACGGCATGCTTACAATACAGACCGCTGAGCGCCACGGTATCCGCACCGCCGGCATCACCTTCGAATTCGGCGGCAAGGACGGCACAGAGGGCATACTGCTGGTTGACGATGTACCCGAAGCTACAGCTATGTGCAGCGGAGGTTCAATTGAGAAGACCGTACACCTTTCTGCTGTGGACAGGGCAGTAGGCGGAGATACCTTCAGGCTCAATAAGGAATCCGGCGGCTTCTTCCCTCCCGCCAAAGGCGAACTCACACTTGAGCAGACTACCCACCTTTATCTTGGCGGCAACCAGTGTGCATACAGCAAGATATACGGGGCGGCCTATTAAAAAAAGATTTTAAAAATACTAATACGAAAGGAAAAGAATTATGAAACGCAGAATGAATAATTTCTTTAAAAAGGACGGCAAGTCCTTCGTGTTGGCTATGGATCACGCGGCAATGATGCCTTCTCCCGATTTGAAGGATCCGGGACATGTTATCCGCGAGGCTGTGGCCGGTGGTGTTGACGGATTTCTGACTACCTATGGTATTATTAAGGCCTTCCAGAATGATTTCGGCAATGCCGGTATTATAATGCGTGCGGACGGAGGAATTTCTGCACTCCGCAAACCTATGAATCCCCTTAGCCTGCTGTACACCCCCGAGGATGCGGTGCGCGTAGGCGCCGATGCCATGCTGTGCATGGGTTATCCGGGCTCTACCGACAATGAGCACACCCTGGAGTACCTTGCTAACCTCTGCGCCGAGGCTGAAAAGCTCAACATTCCGGTAGGCGCCGAGATGCTGCCTTACGGCTTTGAAAAGCACGAGGGCATTGATACCCGTTCTGTTGAGAATATGAGCTTTGCCTGCAGGCAGGGCGCAGAGCTGGGCGCTGATTTTATCAAGGCCGAGTTCGTTGGGGGCGAGCGTTTCCGCGAGGTCGTTGACGGCTGCTACGCGCCCATACTGGTTCTGGGCGGCGGCAAGGCCAAGAGCGAGGAGGAGATATTCGCCAACATTCGCGGCGCTCTGGACGCTGGCGCAAAGGGTATTATAATGGGCCGAAATATCTACCGTCACGAGAATATAGCCGCCGTTTGCGCGGCCATTGCCGCGATAGTGCATGACGATGCCACCGTTGACGAGGCCATGAAGATGCTTAAATAACCGGAGGTAAAAGATATGTCTATTCAAATTAAGACTATTGCCGTAACCGGCGAAAAACAGACCGAGATAATGAACCTGACCACCCCGGATCTTCGCAACGGCGAAGCATTGATAAAGGTACATGCCGTAGCGCTCTGCACCCTTGAGCAGCGCATATTCAGGGGTGAAGTAAAGATGCCTCTGCCATGCACCGGCGGCCACGAGGTATCAGGCGAGATAGTTGCTCTGGGCGATGGCGTGAACAAGAAAATGTGGGCGCCAGGAGACCGCGTTGCCGTACGTCTGCTTTACAACTGCGGCGAGTGCTATTACTGCCGTACCGGACATGCTAATCTCTGCGAAAGGGCGCAGAAAAAGCCCGTACGCGAGGGACTGCTTATAGGACCCGGCGGCCTTTGCGATTACGTTATAGTAAATACCGGTTATCTCTTTAAGATACCCGACACTCTGAGCTATGAAGAAGCCAGCCTGACCGAGCCTCTTGCATGTGTGGTGCATAGCGTCACCAAGGCTAACATTCAGCTGGGTGAAGACGTGGTAGTAATAGGCGGCGGCATAATGGGTCAGTATCACGTAATGCTGGCGAAGCGCAGGGGTGCAAGGGTCATAATGAGCGAGGTAGACGAGAGCCGCCGCGCTCTGGCCCGGAAGCTGGGAGCCGACATTACTTTCAACCCCATGGAGAAGGATCCTGTTGAGTACGTAAAGAGCCTTACCGAGGGCCGTGGTGCAGACGTGGTGTTCAACACTACCGCCATACCTTCCGTGGTACCTCAGGCTATCGCCATGACAGGCAAGGCCGGCCGCATGATACAGTACAGTTCCATGCATCCCGATGCCCCGGCGCCGGTAAGCCCCCAGATGCTGCATGGCAATGAGCCCATACTCACCGGCTCCATCAGCCCCGACGTGCACGACTTTTTTACCGCTAACCGTCTGCTTTCCGGCGGCATAATAGACTGCAAGCCGCTTATTGCAAAGAAGTTCCCCTTCGAGCAGGCACAGCAGGCCTTTGAGGCGGCGATTGTGCCCGGCACCTTCAGGGTAATAATAACAGACTGATATGGTCCGGACTTCTCCGTACAGGGCTGGTAGCCCTGTACGGAGATACTGTAAATAGAATTTACTTAAAATTTGCTGGCGCAAAGCATCAACTGGGATAACCGAGGAAATAATGCTGATGCACCTGCATTGGTTATTATATAAGATTGATATTGACAAAAACGATGTTGAATATTAAACTATATCATAAATAAAATGTTCGATTAAGTGAATTACCAGTAAAAATGAATTAGGTTTTGGGATGCCCAGGTCCCGAAAAATCAATAAAAACACATTATTTAGGAGGACTCTATGGAAAACAAAGATAGTGGTAAGCTTGGCCTTGTAGCTTGCATTGCTATACTTACCGGCGGCTGCATCGGCAGCGCGATTTTCTCACTCTCCGGCATGACTATGTACTATGCCGGTCCCGCGGCTATAATTACATGGATAGTTGCAGCTATAATACTTGGCTGCTATGGCGTTCAGGTGGCAGAACTGTCCGTTCGCTATCCTCATTCCGGCGGCGTTTATGTATTCCCCGCAAAGTCCCTCGGCAAGTTCTGGGGCTATCTTGCGGCATGGGGATACATAATCTCCAACTTCATCGCGGTAGCGTTCTCCGCGATCTATGTAGCCACCTATCTGGGTGTTGGATTCGAGGCTCTTTCAGGCCTTCAGATCCCCCTCGCGCTGGCCTCCATACTGTTCTGCGTCATACTCAACCTCAGAAAGATCACTGACGCCGGCAAGTTCAATAACATCCTGGTTGGCCTGCTCATTATCACCATGCTGGCGTTTGGCATCATTGCGCTGACCCACGACAACTTCAACTGGGGCAACTATGCTAACTTCTTTGAGGGCGGCATGGGCAAGACCGGCTGGATACAGGCTATCCCCAACGCCATGGTCGCTTACGGCTCCGTCGTTGCCATAGCGTTCATGGTAGGCCAGGTAAAGGATCCTAACCGCACCGTTCCCAAGTCCATGGCTATAGCTTTGATAATCGTTGTAGCTCTGTACCTGCTGATGATCATCGGTACCATGGGTCATATAACCACCCAGTTCCTGGTAGAGAACCCCGGTATGCGCTTTATCCCCATGTTCGCGGCTGCCTGGACATCTATGACCAACGTGCCCTGGCTTTCCAAGCTGATTTCCATATCCGCATTCCTGGCCCTCATCACCACCATGCTGGTGGTTCAGAACCTGAACGCGCTGACGATACAGGCCATGGCCGAGGACGGCGCCCTGCCCAAGGCATTTGCAAAGACCAACAAGAACGGCGCTCCCTCCGTGGGCATCATAGTGTCCGCCGTCATAGCGGCCGCCTTGAGCTGCCAGCCCTCCTGGACTGAGCTTCTGGTCAACCTCGGCTCCATAGCCGCAGCGTTTACCATCGTTATAGTGTGCTACTCCCTGATCAAGTCCAGGCAGCAGATCCCCTATATTGAGGGTAACTATAAGGCTCCCGGCGGAAACGCTCTGAGCTGGATCACCATAATCGTGATCGTAGCGAGCTACATACCCGCCATATTCAACGGCGGCGCGCAGATGTGGATATTCACTGCCATCATCTACATCGTAGGTATACTGATTTACTTCCTTTACTCCAAGAAGCATCTCGCTGAATAAGCCGATATAGTTGTTTGAATTGAGACGTAAAGTCCTGCGGCAGTGCATCGCTGCCGCAGGTATGTCTCGAGACCGGAGGAAACTTACAATGAAACATGTATTGGATTTTTGCGGTGGTACGAAGGACGGTACCTGTGTGGCTTTTGGACATTTTGACGGTATCCACCTTGGCCACAGGGCAGTTATAGAAAAGGTCTGTGCCCATGAGGGGCTTGTACCTGTGATAGTAAGCGCAGACGAGACATTTAAGCCCGTTATATATACCGAGCGCGAAAAGGAAGAACTCCTTAAAGAAACCGGCGTGGAAATAATGGTTTCGATAAACGCCCGGGATTATGATTCCATGACCGCAGACGAGCTTTGCAGTGCCGTTGCCGGAAAGCTCAACGCAAAGGTGGTAGTAGCCGGAGAGGATATCTGCTTTGGCTCCGATAATAAGGGTATCGCAGAGCTTAAGGCCCTCGGTGAAAAGTACGGCTTTGCGGTTGAGTCTGTTCCCGTCGTTTATCACAATGGCGAAGAAGTATCCACAGCAGCTGTAATGAAGGCAATTGAGGATAAGGATTTTAATAAGATGTCCGAACTCCTTGGCCATGTATATATTATGATGGGAAGGGTCGTCCACGGTAAGGCGGCCGGGCGCAAGCACGGAATGCCTACGGCTAACCTGGGCGTAGCGGCTAATAAGCTGTTTCCTCCTCACGGCGTATATGGCACGCTTTCCATAATAGATGGCAGGTATTACAGGGGCATGACTAACATAGGTCTGCGTCCCTCAGATGACGATATACCCATTGCCACTATAGAGACATTTATACTGAACTTTGACCAAGATATATACGAAAAGGATGTACTGCTTCAGGTTTATGCCTATATCCGCGGAGTGAAGAAATTCTCCGGTGGTCTGGATGAAGTCCGCAAGCAGATCGACAAGGATATTCAGGACGTTAAGTCTTATATGGACGAAGTAGTACGTAAGCTTGGCATTTGATTCGAGAACCTGCTTTTCATAACTATTCTTAACGAGAGAGACAGACGGGCTAAGGCCCGTCTGTCTCTCTCTGTGCAAACAGAAGACAGCGCCGCTGCTCTCAAGGACAGCGGATTCATACTTGACAAGCAGGGGGCATTTTAGGAAAATATGCTTAAGATTCGACATGGAGAGGATTCGTATGGATATATATGTCAGGGACGGTTCTATCATAGTGTCCGGGGTCAGTTGCTTTGACCTTGCCCGTTCCTGCGACTGCGGGCAGGCGTTTCGCTGGAAGAATACGGGAAACGGCTGGTTCGGCGTGGCAGGCGGCAGGGGAGCTACGGTAAGGCAGACGGGAGAAACTCTGATTATAACCCCCGGCAAGGATAAAGATGTCGGCTTCTGGCTCAATTACTTTGACTTATACAGAAACTATCAGGCCATAGAGGACGAGGTGAGATGTGACGCTACCCTTGGCAAATGCCTGGACTACGCCAGCGGCATACACATATTCAATCAGGACCCATTTGAAACGCTGATAAGCTTTATCATATCGGCAAACAACAACATAAAGCGAATAACCGGTATAGTGGACAGGCTTTGTATCCTGGCGGGAGAAAAGCACGAAGGAACTACTGAATACTATTCTTTCCCGGCGCCTGAGGCCATAGCGGAGCTGACTGTCGAACAGCTCACCGCCATAGGCTCCGGCTACCGGGCGCCATATATCAAAGACAGCGCCAAAATGATAGCCGACGGGTACGAACTGGAAACGCTGAGGAACATGCCGACGGCGGCGGCCAGAAAAGAACTGCTGAGATTCCCGGGAGTGGGGCCAAAGGTTGCGGACTGCGTACTGCTGTTCTCGCTGGGCCATGCGGACGCATTTCCGTTGGACGTATGGATGAAGCGCGCCATGCGGCTCATGTACTTCCAAGGCGCAGAACCGGAGAAAAAGGCCATGGAGGACCAGATAGCCGCCCTCGGCCCAAACAGCGGCATATTGCAACAATACATATTCCAATACGCAAGAGAGAATATGTAGCTATTTGGAATAGGCGTGACGGAACAGCTCCTCTACCTTTTTTTGAGTGTCATCCGGGATAATTTGGGCAACTTCGCCGCACTGTGCTACCCTCGCCGTAAGGCGGGGGAGCTTTTTTAAAAAGGCGTTTTTATCCCGTTCCAGCTCGCAAAGCTTTAACGGCAGCCCCAGCATGTCCGCATATTCCTCAATGAGCGCAGCAAGAGCCTCGGGAGTATCCTTCAGACCCAGCTCCGACGCTATGGCGGCGTAGCCCTCGGAGTATTGGCCGGTTGAACGCCGTATTATGGCAGGAAGGTACACGGCGCAAAGCGTCCCGAAGGATACACAGCCAAACAGCCCCATAGACCCGTGAACCATTGCAGAGCAAAGGCCGGGGGAGGCGTTGTAGTGGGCTATGCCGCTGAGTATCTGGGCGTTGAGCAGCGGCTCTGATGGAAATGGCAGGCAGGAAAACGCGATGGTGCTGCTTATTATGGTATGCATGGCCTGCATTGCGAAGGGGCGGCTGAAAAAGCTGCCTTCGGGAGAGACGGCCGCCTCCACGGAAAGCGCCAGTGCGGACAATACTGCTTCGCCGGTATGGGTGTGAGGTAAGGCGTTGAGCAGCAGCGGGTCGATTATGGCGGCGTGGGGCATGAGACCGGGGCAGTATATGACCTGCTCAAGGCATTCCCGGGGATTCCATAGCGCCGCGTATCCGGTGGCCTCGCCGCCGTTTGAACCGAGGGTAGGAACGGCTATAAGGCGTGTGCGCCCCAGCTTCATTCTTGGTATATCGGATCTGACAAGATCGTCCGGAGTAAGGTCGGGACGCTCGTAGAATATCCGCATGAGCTTTGCGCAGTCCATGGCGGCATGGCCTCCTATGGCGATTATCCAGCCCGGCTTGAACTCCATAAGCGCCTTTGCCCCTTCCAGTACCGTCGGGCCGTCGACCGGGCCTTCGGGCACGCTGAATACCCGTATGTGCATGCCGGTGCGCCTTGCCTGCTTCTGTGCTATCCTGCACGCGGCATCGCAGTCATGTACCAGCAGCATTCGGTCGCCCCGGAGGCCGGATATATGCTCCAATGTGCCGTCGCCGTAAAGTATCCTTATGGGTATTCTAAACTCCGCCATAAGCGCCCCCTAAAAACGTAATGCGTTTATAGGATGCTGCATTTTGGGAAAATGATGCATATTATCCGGATACGCGATGTTTGGGAAGATTAAATTCAAATTATATGGTATAATAATAACGCATTTAAGAATTATGCCGAAAGGAATATGAATAATAATGATGAAACTCAATAAGTACATCGACCATACCCTTCTCAAGCCCGACGCCACTACCGAACAGATAAAGAAAATATGTGACGAGGCGAAGAAGTACGACTTCGCCAGCGTATGCGTAAATTCCTGCCATGCTGAGCTGGTAGCAAGGGAACTTAAGGACAGCGGCGTTTCCACCTGCTGCGTAGTAGGCTTTCCTCTCGGCGCAATGCTCACCGAGGCAAAGGCATATGAAGCCAGGCTGGCGATAGAAAAGGGCGCAAGCGAGATAGACATGGTGATCAACATAGGCGCCGCTAAGGAAGGCAACTGGAAACTCGTAGAGGACGATATAAAGGCCGTAGTTGACGCATGCCATCCCAGGGCGCTGCTGAAGGTCATAATCGAGACCTGCCTGCTCACCGATGAAGAAAAGCGCGAGGCCTGCCGCTGCGCCGTAAGGGCGGGAGCCGATTATGTCAAGACCAGCACCGGCTTTTCCACCGGGGGCGCAAACGTACACGACGTTGCGCTCATGCGCGAGACTGTAGGCCCGGATGTAGGCGTAAAGGCCTCTGGCGGCGTGCGCACCCACGAGGACGCTGATAAAATGATAAAGGCGGGTGCGACAAGGCTCGGCACCAGCTCCGGCGTAAAGCTTATGGAATAATACAAAAACGCTTCAGAGCGAAGGAAAAATCCTTCGCTCTTTTTGTTTTTGGCGGTTTTTACAAAGGAAGTGCATATTCGCCAAAGTTCGTGGGAATAATTTGAAGGAGGCGAAATTTGCGTAAAGAATAACCACAGTTAAGCCCTGAATGGACAGGCATAATCAGGGCAAAAGCGGTAAATCGGAGGTAATTATGCAGCTTGAAAAGAACAGAAGAGGAAGGGAGCTTCGCGTTGTGCTGTCAGGAGAACTGGATCACCACAACGCGGCCATTATTCGCGAGGAGGTAGATCGTGAGCTGGACGGCAGCGTAAAGCTGCTGACGCTGGATATGAGCGGTATAACCTTCATGGACAGCTCGGGCATAGGCGTGGTACTGGGCAGATACCGGCGCATGAGCGAAAGCGGGGGGAAGCTCAGAATGGGCGGCATGAGCATATATGCGGAAAAGATACTCAGAATGGCCGGCGTACTGGCGCTGCTGGAAAGAAAATAGATCAGGGGGGTAAGTTACGATGACGAAAAACAGCATGGAGCTCAGCTTTGACAGCATATCTCAAAACGAATCACTGGCCAGGTCGGTGGCAGCGGCATTTTCGACCCAGATCAATCCCACCATAGGGGAGCTGACGGACATACGCACCGCCATAAGCGAGGCGGTAACTAACGCCATAATACACGGCTACGGCAATGACCCAACCCAAAAGGTATACATGCGCTGTACCGCGGAGGACAGGCTGCTCACATTTGAAATTGAGGATAAAGGCAAGGGAATAGAAAACGTAGCGCTTGCAATGCAGCCATTTTACACTACCGAGCCAAACCTCGAGCGTTCCGGTATGGGCTTTTCGGTGATGGAAGCCTTTATGGATGACGTAAGGGTGGAGTCCGAGCCGGGCAAAGGCACGAGGGTTACCATGAAAAAGAGCATTTCGGCGGTGAGGGAAGATGAATGATGAGAAGATCATGCCCAACCTGCAGTTTCCATACGAAGAAACGCTGAAATACATAAAGCTGGCTCAATCCGGCGACAGGGAGGCCATGAACGAGCTGGTGGAACGCAACATGGCTCTGGTGCGCTCCATAGTGAAGAAATACCTCAACCGGGGCACAGAGTACGACGATCTGTATCAGATAGGCAGCATGGGCCTTGTGAAGGCTATAAAAAACTTTGACAGCTCATACGGCGTGCGCTTCTCCACATACGCTGTGCCAATGATAGCAGGTGAAATAAAGCGGTTCCTCCGTGACGACGGCATGATAAAGGTGAGCCGCACCTTAAAGGAGCTTGCGGCAAAGGTGTGCGCCGCCCAGCGGGAGCTTGGTACGGCATTGGGAAGGGACCCCCGCGTGCAGGAAATAGCGGAGTACATAGGCGAGACGCCGGAGGATATCGCCCTGGCGCTGGACGCTTCCCGGCCGCATGTATCCATATACGAGCCGGTATACGGCGATGAAGGTGAGGCGCTGGTGATGGACAGGATAACCGCCGAGGAGGACGGCACAGATACGGCTCTCGACAGGGTGCTTTTGCAGCAGCTGATGGAGATACTGGACAGCCGGGAAAAGAAGATAGTAGTAATGCGGTACTTCCGCGACAAGACGCAGAGCGAGATCGCGGCGTATCTGGGCATATCCCAGGTGCAGGTATCGAGGCTTGAGAACCGCATAATGGAAAAATTAAGAGAAAGGGCTCTGGAAAAGGCGCAATAAAAGGCCGGTTTCCCGGCCTTTTTGTATGCTTTGTTATTTGCGGGTCTTTATGAAGGCCTCAACATCGCCGGTGCGTATGTCTATACAGTCATCGGAGAATGCAGTATCGTAGCTGAGCCGCATATACATGGGCTTTTCATCAGGAACGCCACCTATGGCCAGCGAATAGCCATCGTCAATGTCATATAACAGTATATACAGCCCGGAGCCAACGTCCTTGCTTTTATACTGTGCGAAATCCTCCCAGCCCAGCTTGTCGCCCTTTTTGGAGAGCCGTACTACGTCGTCGAGGGTGAGATCGTCCGCCGTAAACAGCGTCCATTCGTTGTTGAACAGCACCACGAGCCCATCCGAGGTAAATGCATACGGGTCGCCCGCGCTGCCGAAATTCGCCTGACCGTGCTCCTTGGGGAGCTGGGTCAGCGGTACGGTAGAGGTTATTTCACCTTGTATGGCAGAGGGATCGACGTCGCCCGACATTTCGCCTTTGTCGGAAAGATGGTAGAGGACGCCGTCGAGCATGATGGAGGGAAGGTAACTGTCCGGCGTTTCGGAAACAGCCCTTCCGCAGCCTGTGAGCAGCAGCGCAAGCAGAAATGCCGGCAGTAAAAGTGCAATACGCTTCATAGAGACCTCCTTATGGGCTTAAGAGTACAGGTGCTTCAGCGCCTTTTTTACGTCGTGGTATATGCGCTCCTTGTCCATAGTAAGGAATTCGCCGTTTTCATAAAGTATCCTGCCGTCCACCATGGTCATGCATACATCGCTGCCCTGCGCGCTGTAACAAAGCATGGCAAGGGGATCGAAGGCGGGGAGAAGATGGGGCTTATCGAAATTCAGCGCGATGATGTCCGCCCTGTTGCCTACCTTGATTCCGCCGCAGTCGGTTCTGCCCTGAATTTTAGCACCGTTGAGGGTGGCCATCCTGACCGTATCATTGGGCTTCATTATGGTTGGATCCTGATTGTAGCCGTTGTGCACTACGGAGCAAAGGTGCAGCTCCTCCAGCATATTCAGGTTGTTGTTGCTGGCTGCGCCGTCGGTGCCGAGGCCGACGTTGAGCCCCTCCTTCAGCATATGCTGCACCCGGGCAAAGCCGCTTCCGAGCTTAAGGTTGCTGGTAGGGCAGTGTACGGGAGACACGCCGCATTCCTTCATCAGCGCTATATCCTCATCCGTTACCCATACGCAGTGGGCGGCAAGGGTGGGGCTGTCAAACGCACCGAGATCGTAGAACCAGCGGGCCGGGGTCTTGCCGTATTTTTCTATGCAGGCGTCGTGCTCGGACTTTGTCTCGGACAGGTGTATGTGCATTATGGCGCCCAAATCGCTGCACATTTCGCTGTGGCGGCGGGCGATGCTCTCAAGGCAGGTGTATTCCGCGTGTACGGAAAGGTCTATCTTTATCCTGCCGTTTGCCGCGTTGTTGTAGCTATTGTAAAGATAAAGGGCTTCCTTTACCCTGTAACTGTCCTCATAGGCCTCATTGGGATCAAATGCGGAGAGGGCGCGGCAGAGGTTAGCCTTCATGCCGGACTCTATGACGCAGTCCGCCGTGGTGTCGCAGAAGTAATACATATCAGAAAAACTTACGGTACCCGTGGATAGCATTTCCAATATGGCCAGCTTTGTGCCTGCCTTTACGTCCTCTGCCCTGAGCTTATCTTCGGTGGGAAACATATTATCGTACAGCCACTCCTTTAGCGGCAAGTCGCTGCCAATGCCGCGAAGCAGCGTCATGGCGGCATGGTTGTGGGCGTTTATCAGTCCGGGGTATAGTACCCTGCCGGTCATATCCTTGATGATATCGTACTTTTCCGCAGGCTTATCCGTACCGAGATAGCAGATATAAGCGCCGTCAACGCCGCAAAAGCCGTTTCGTATCACCTCAAAGCCGGAATCGGTAGTGGTTACTATATCGCAGTTTTTAAAAAGCGTCTTCATTATATAATTGCACTCCTTGAAAGGTGATATATATATTATAGCAGATGACCGCCGCATTGGCGACCATAGGATATACTGTCAAAAAAAGCGGCGTTTTTCGCCGCTTTTTCTGTCAGTCCGATATATTGGAGGGAATCATTTCTCCAGACCCGCTACGTAATCGAGTACGGTATTGACGCCGTTTACGATAGCGCCGGAGCTTACGGAAGCGCCGCTGACAGAGTCCACGTTGCCCTTGAGGGTAAGAGGAGCGGATAGACCCTTGAACTGCTCGGTGAATGCGGGCTCCTTGGTCTTTGCACCAAGGCCTGCTGTCTCGGAGAAGTTTGCGCCGCCAACGTTGATACCGGTAATAACGCCGTCATTGTCAACGCCGACGACTATTTCTATCTCTCCGCCGTAACCCTTTACGGTGATCTGGGCGGTATAGCCTTTAGTTTCACCGTTTGCAAGTCCCTTATAGCAATAGTCGATGCTGTCGTTATTTACCGCCAGCTCTTCAAAATCCGTAGCATCGGGGAGGACGGCGCGGCGCGCTTCATCGGCGGCGGCGAGAGCCTGCTCCTTGATTACGGGCGCGGTGACTTCATTGGTAAGGCCAAGCGCACAGCCGGCAATGAGGGCGATAAGTCCGAGAACTATCCAGGCGGGCCACTTTTTATCCATGATCAGAAAACCTCCTCAAATGAAAAACAGAATTATGTATATCTTGCAAAAATCAGCGTTTTTATTATAGCACAGCTAATACCGAGATTCCAGCAAAAATGATAGATATTTATTTCACGCAATTTAGCGTTATGTAAACAAAATAATTGAACCGGCAGGGCAAAAATCGCCATATCAAATAAGAATGAATGATGTTATAATCAAGGAATGAAGAAATTTGCGAAAAAAATGTGTGGCTTCCTGGCGATTGCCTGTGTTCTCGGTATTTGCGGCTGCGATACTGCTCCGGAAAGCAACTCTGCGCTGGGATTTTATCTGGATACAGTTATAACGATAACCGGATATGCGGACAAGGCGACCCTTGAGAATGCGGTGGCCCTGTGCGGCGAATACGAGAAGGTATTCAGCAGGACTGTCAAGGGCAGCGACGTGTGGCGCATAAATCACGGGGAGGGCTGTCCCGTCCAGGTATGCGATGAAACGGCGGAGCTGCTGACCATAGCCCTTGAGGTATGCGAAAAAAGCGGCGGTGCGCTGGATATAACCATAGCCCCTGCAAGCAATTTGTGGGACTTTAAGTCAGAACAGCCGAAAATACCGGACAGGGACCAGCTGGAGCGTGCGGCGAAGCTTGTGGACTATACTAAGCTTAAGCTCGAAGGCGATGTGGTTACGATGCCGGCCGGCATGGCCATAGACCTTGGGGCAGTAGCCAAGGGCTACATAGCGGACAAGGCGGCGGAGTATTTAAAGGAACAGGGCGTTACGAGAGCCATACTTAACCTTGGGGGCAATGTCGTAGCTTTAGGCAGCAAGCCTGACGGAAGGGAATGGTCAATAGGCATACAGGATCCGGAAAAGGAAAACGGCAAGTCCGGGTATAGCGTGATGGTTGCAGACAAAAGCGTGGTCACCAGCGGCATATATCAGCGGGGCTTTGACAAAGATGGCGTAAGGTATCATCATATACTCGACCGCGCCACAGGCTGGCCGGTGCAGAATGGCCTTGCATCTGTCACCATAATAGCCGATAGCTCTGCGATGGCAGATGCCATGTCCACCGCCTGCTTCGTGCTGGGCAGGGACATGGGAATGAGCTTTGCAGAGGAGATGGGCGTTCAGGCGGTATTCATAGGTACGGACGGAAAAGTAAGCTGCACACCTGCGCTTGAGGGAAAGCTGGAAAAGACGGAATAAGGGATAAAGCTTATGTTTGATAGAAATACAGAAATGGATATGACAGAAGGCCCTCTTTTCAAAAAGCTGGTAGCCTATGCGATACCCATAATGCTTACGGGCATATTGCAGCTTCTGTTCAACGCAGCGGATCTTATAGTGGTGGGCCGATTTGCCGGGCGTACAGTTCTTGCGGCGGTTGGCTCTACCACCTCGCTCACCAATCTGCTGGTAAATGTATTCATGATGATCTCCATAGGCGTAAGCGTGGCAGTGGCGCAGCATTACGGAGCGCATGAGCCTGATGAGGTGGAGCGGACGGTATCCACCGCCATGCTCATGAGCGTGCTGCTGGGCGCGGCCGTGTGCCTGATAGGCATGGCGGCCTGTAAGCCCATGCTGAAAGCCATGGGCTCGCCGGATGACGTAATAGATCAGTCGGTGCTGTATATGCGAATATATTTTACCGGAATGCCGGCGTTTATGGTATATAACTTCGGCGCTTCTGCGCTGCGCGCCGTGGGGGATACCAGGCGGCCGATGCAGTTTTTGACCATAGCGGGCATAATAAACGTGATACTTAATGTTATCACGGTGGTGAATTTCAAGTTGGGTGTGGCGGGAGTTGCCATAGCCACGTCCGTTTCGCAGTATGTATCCGCAATATTCGTTGTGCTGAGCCTCGTCAAAACAGAAAGCTGCCTGCATCTCGATGTCAGGCATATGCGTATACACAGGGATAAAATGCTGGCGATACTTAAAGTCGGCCTGCCGGCGGGGCTGCAAAGCTTCGTATTTTCCATCTCCAACGTGGTGATACAGTCCTCGGTGAACTCCTTCGGCTCCGCCGTAATGGCGGGCAGCGCGGCCTCCAATAACGTCGAGGGCTTTATCTATACCTCCATGAACGCTGTGGTGCAGTCCGCAATGGCCTTTACGGGGCAGAACATAGGCGCCCGCAAATTCCGGCGCATAGGCGATATAGTCAGAAAGAGCATACTGCTGCAAATGATCATAGCCGGGTCTATGGCTGTCATAGGCTGCGCCTTCAGCGAGCAGCTCATAAGCATATACGCCAAGGGGGACGCGGAGTCCATAGCTTGGGGCGTATCCCGGCTGAGGATAATCAGCGGCACATATTTTATAATGGGCATATCAGATGTGGCGGTGGGCGCCATGAGGGGCATGGGCAATTCCACTGTGCCTATGGCCATAAGCATATTCGGCATATGTGTGTAGTTTGGATATATACAGTATTTGCCGCATACAGGACCTTTGAGATGCTGGTGGTCAGCTACCCAATATCATGGATAGTAACGCTGATAGCCCAGTATGTATGCTACGGCATAGTAAAGCGAAGAACCATCGCGGCAATGCAATCCGGAGAAAAAAGCATATAATTTGCCTTAGCAAAAAGGGGCGGCATTTATGCCGCCCCTCAGTCTGTCAAAAAACCCCGGGGTTGATAAGGGGCCGCAGCCCCTTATGTTTAATCCGGCTCTGACGACATGTGCGTCAGAACGGATGAAAACCCAGAGGTTTTCGTACTTTGCGGATTTTGCCGCCCGGGAGCGAATGCGAGAGGCAAAATCCGTAAAACTCAAAAAAGTGGCATTCAGCCACTTTTTTGACACTCTGAAGGGGCGGCATTTTGCCGCCCCTTTTGCCAGATGGTTGGGGGTATGTCACAGACGGTGTGTGGGGGAGCCCGCCTTATGACCTTTCGCCGAGTACGACTGTGAGATCCTTTGTCTCATTGCCCCTCAGCACTGTTATTGTTACCGTATCGCCGACTTTATATTCATAAAGCATTGCGGCGAATTGGGAGGAACCGGTAATTTCTTTGCCGTTGAGGGACATCAGTATATCGTTTACCAGCAAGCCGCCCTTTTCGGCTGCGCTGCCGGACTCGACGCTCATTACCTGTACGCGGGTCACGTAATTGTCCATGTAGAAGGAGAAGGGGTTATTGCGGTTGTTGCTGTTGCCGTAGCGCAGTGACACGTCCTGCATAGTTATGCCGATATAGGGACGGCCGGTAACGTAGCCGAGATCCACAAGGTCGGTAATCACGGGCCGCGCGGAGTCTACGGGGATAGCGAAGCCGAGGCCCTCCACCTCAACGCTGGCGCTCTTGGCGTTGACTATGCCGATGAGCTCGCCGGACTCGTTGAACAGGCCGCCGCCGGAATTGCCGGGGTTGATGGAGGCGTCGGTCTGCATAAGCGTCATGCTGATGCCGTCTATGGTAATGGTCCTGTCAAGGCCGCTGATGATGCCCTTTGAGACTGAACTTGTGAGCACGCCCAGAGGATTGCCTATGGCGTATACCGTGTCCCCCACGGTGACGTTGCCGGAACTTCCGATAGTTGCGGCGGGCAGATTGGCCACATCGATCTTTACGATTGCCAGATCGGAGAAGGTATCCGTTCCGATCAGCTTCGCATCATATTTAGTGCCGTCCTGCAGATAAACATGAATGGTGTCTGCGCCCTGCACGACGTGGTTGTTGGTCACGATATAGCCGTCATCAGTGATTATGACGCCGGAACCGGATCCGGTATCCTGCTCCTGGGTTTCGCCTGTAGCATAGGATATTGTGGTGTTGCCAACGTAGATGCCGACTACGCTTGCCATGCAGTTCTGGACTACGCCGGTTGCGTTTGTGCTGTCCTGGCCGTCATTCGCTATGTTGAGCTTATCGGAGGGGTGTTCGCTGTTTTCAGGCTTGCTCACGCTGTCATCAGAAGCTTCGGGGTCGGTCTTATTGACGTCGTCCTTATTGGGTTCTTCAACTATCATGTTGGAGGAATCAAGCGTGGGAGCTTGCTCCTTATTAATTCGTCCGCCGAGATATGCGCCTGCAGTGCCAAATATGAGCGCTACCGCAAGCAGGCATACTATAAACTGCGCGGGAGTTACGCCCTTCTTTTTCTTTTCATTGGGGGTGTAGTAGCCGTCAGAGGAATAATTTCCCTGACCGTTCTCGTTGCCGTTGTTGCTGTACCAGTTGTTTTCCATATATCTAAAAGAACTCCTTTCGTATTTTCTAAGATGAATTGTAATATTTGAATTTGAAGGCACAGCATCAGCATTATGCCAAACCTGTGGTAAATCGTGAACAAATTATGGCACACACTTTATTACTGGCGATTTCCGCCAAACCACATGGCAACTATGGTATAATTGCCTTATGCAGATAAAGGGTACCGTCAAAAACATAATATTCAGAAGTGACGACACGGGCTTTACCGTGCTGGAGCTGGTTGACGACCAGGGCGATGAGATAACGGCAGTAGGTCCTATGCTTGCTGCTGCCGTTGGAGAGCGAATAGAGGTGACGGGGGACTGGAACGAGCACCGCTCTTACGGCATGCAGTTTAAGGCCACCGGCTGCGTAACCCTTGCACCGGCCACCATAGGCGCACTGACGGCGTACCTCAGCTGCGGCCTTATAAAGGGAATTGGTCCGGAGACTGCGAAGAATATCGTAGCCACCTTCGGCATGGATACTATTTCGGTGATGGAGAATCAGCCGGAAAGGCTCACCGAGGTATACGGAATAGGCAGAGTCAGGGCAGCGGCTATCGCTGCGTCCTACATGGCCCAGAAGGATATGCGGGACGTCATGATAGGCCTTCAGGAGTACGGCATAACCGTAAACCAGGCTATGAAGCTGTATAAGATATACGGCCCACATTGTCTTGAGCGGCTGAAGGAGAACCCGTACCGGCTCATAGACGACGTAGAGGGAATAGGCTTCAGGACGGCGGACAAGATAGCCCAGAGCGGCGGCTTCGAGCCGGATTCGCCCTTCAGGCTGAGGGCTGGGCTGCGCTATACCCTGCAATGGGCCTGCCGCGAGGGACATACCTATCTGCCGAGAGAAAAGCTTATTCAGGTGGCGGCGGATATATTGGGATCGGATCCGGGCCCTGTGGAGAGGGAGCTGGATGAGCTGATAATAAGCGAAAGCGTAGTATATAAGGCGGTAAACAATACCGACGCCTGCTTCCTGCCGTATTTATACAGAATGGAGTCGGAATGCGCGGCGAGGCTTAACCTGCTGGCTGCGCCGAGGGAGAGGACATTGCCGTATTTCAATATAGACAGCCAGACGGAAAAGCTGGAGACGAAGTATAAGCTGTCCCTTGCCGATGAGCAGAAGAGGGCGGTACGCCTTGCGCTTACCAGCGGCGCGCTGGTAATAACCGGAGGCCCCGGCACAGGCAAGACCACAATATTACAGTTCGTAATAACCATGCTGGAAAAGCTCGGGGAGAGCTTTGAGCTGTGCGCCCCGACGGGAAGGGCGGCAAAGCGCATGACCGAGGCCGCCGGCTGCGAGGCGCGGACCATACACCGGCTGCTTGAGTACGGCTATGGCGAGAACGGCTTTACGCGAAATCAGGATAACCCCATAGATACGGATGTGATAATCGTCGATGAGATGAGCATGGTGGACGTGCAGCTGTTATGGGCCCTGCTCAGGGCCACGCGGGCGGGTACGCGGCTCATTATGGTAGGCGACGCGGATCAGCTGCCATCGGTAGGCGCCGGCAACGTGCTGAGGGACATCATAGCTTCGGAGACGGTGCCCGTGGTTCGTCTGACGGAAATCTACCGGCAGGGCGGCCGCAGCGCCATAGTCACCAACGCCCACAGGATAAACAACGGCCAGCCTCCCATACTTCACGGCGAAGAGGAGTTCGGGTTCGAGCAGATAGACTCGGCGGAGGACATACTGCGGCGGCTTACGGCGCTTTGCTCCGGCAAGGTAAGCAAGCTGGGCGCAGCGGATCCTTTGAAAGATATACAGGTGCTGTCACCTATGAAAAAAGGCGCGCTTGGAGTGCGCAATATAAATCTCCGCCTACAGGAGGCTCTAAATCCGCCAGCACATAAGAAGCACGAGCGAAAATACGGCGAGACGGTATTCCGTGAGGGCGACAAGGTTATGCAGGTGAAGAACGACTACCGCATGAGCTGGAAGAGGGCGCGGCGGGGCAGGCCGGACGAGCTGGGCGAGGGGGTATATAACGGCGACCTCGGCACCATAATGAGCATAGACTTATATGAGCAGACGGTGGACGTGCTCTTTGACGACGAGCGTGAGGCGCTGTACGAGTTCAGCCAGCTTGAGGAATTGGAGCTTGCATACTGCATATCCATACACAAGAGCCAGGGCAGCGAGTTTCCAGTGGTGATATTGCCTCTCGCGGGAGGCCCGCCTATGCTTATGACCAGGAACCTTCTTTATACGGCGGTCACACGGGCGCGAAAGGCGGTATATATAATAGGCCATGAGGAGTGTCCCGCGCAGATGGTGGCCAACAATCAGGTTAAGCAGCGCTACAGCGCCCTTGCGGCATTCATGCGGGCGGACAGGGGGCTGCAATGAAGCTGCTGAACATGTTCCTGAATGCGTTGTACCCTGAGGGTGTAGCCTGCCTGCTCTGCAACAGAAACGCAAGGCTGGACAGGCGCGGCTTATGCGAGAAGTGCAGGGAGAGCATAGACCCGGCGGCGGAGATACATATTGACGGCGTGATATCCGGGGCTGTGGCGGCCATGGCATATAACGACGCCGCGGCACAGCTCATACACGGATTCAAGTATGGCAACAGGAGGTACATGGGCCGAGGCCTGGCGGGAGGGATCGATCTGCCGGGAAATTGGAATATAGACGCTGTAGTGCCTGTGCCGCTGCACCCTAAAAGGGAAAAGGAACGAGGCTATAACCAGAGCATGATACTCGCCGAGGAGCTGGGCAGACGATATGATATACCGGTGCGGCCAAGGCTTTTGAAACGCATAAGATATACGGAAATGCAGTCCATGACTGCCGGGAGGGACAGGCGCGAAAACGTCCGGGGCGCCTTCCGGGCGAGGGAATGCAAGGGCAGAAATATATTACTCGTGGACGACGTCATAACCACCGGCAGCACGATGGAGGAATGCGCAATTGCGCTGAAAAACGCCGGCGCGGGTAAGATATACTGCGCGGCCGCGGCGTATGCGGGCCATGGCGAAGGAGAATAGGATGAGCAACAGATTTTGCAGAACAGAGATAATGCTGGGGGCTGACGCCATGGAAAGGCTGAAAAACGCCTCCGTGGCGGTATTCGGCGTGGGCGGCGTAGGCGGCTTTGCAGCTGAGGGCATAGTAAGAAGCGGCATAGGCAGCATAACGCTGGTGGACGACGACGTGGTAGCAGAAAGCAATCTCAACCGGCAGATAATCGCGCTTACTTCCACAATTGGCCGGCCAAAGGTGAGCCTTATGGCAGCGCGGGCGCGGGATATAAACCCGGACGTAATGATCGACGAGCGGATTATGCGGTATGACGAATCCACTGCGGAAAGCTTTGACTTTACAAAATACGACTATATAGTCGACGCTATTGATTCCGTCACATCAAAGCTCATACTCATTGAGCGGGCCAAGGCTGCGGGAGTGCCGATAATATCCTGCATGGGCGCGGGGAATAAGCTGGACCCTACGGCGTTTCAGGTGGCGGATATAAGCGAGACCTCAGTCTGCCCCCTCGCCCGGGTGGTGCGGAGGGAGCTGAAAAAGCGGGGCATAGTGCGCGGAGTGAAGGTTGTATATTCCAAGGAGCCTGCCATATTCCCTGAGGACGGCAGCGAGAAGATACTGCCGGGAAAGCACCGCACCACGGGCAGCATAGCCTTTGTGCCATCAGTTGCGGGCATGATAATTGCAGGCACAGTGGTAAAGGATATCGCAGGGGTATAACAGGGCTGAAAAACGCCCATACTTGACATAGAGGTGGAATAAGTATGAAACTCACCGTATTGGGGCGGCACGGCCCATTTCCCGCGCCGGGAGGCGCCTGCTCGGGGTATCTCATAGAGGCGGGAGATACAAAGCTCTGCGTAGATCTTGGCAGCGGCACCCTTGGCAACCTGAGGAATATACTGCCGGGGCTGAAGCTGGACGGCATATTGCTTTCACACCTCCACAGCGACCATATGTCCGATATGCTGGTATTGCGCTATGCGCTTACGCAGCTCAGCGCTAAGGGGACGGAGATAGGATTGCCAATGACGGTTGTAGCTCCCGAAACGCCGGAGGTCGAATTCAGGCAGCTCGCTTCCTCCGGGGTTTTCGAGATGGTACACGCCAAGGCGGGGCTGAAGCTGCGCTTCGGGGAGGTGATTGTGACGCTTTACAGTTCGGCTCACCCGGTGGAAACCTACGCCTTCGATATAGAACACAAGGGCAAGCGCATATTCTATACCGGTGACACGGGCATGTACACAGAACTGGTCCGCCAGTGCATGGGGGCGGATATACTGCTTGCGGATGCCTGCTTCCTGGACGGGGAAAAGCCGGGCGAGAACGCCCCGCACCTTACCGCCGGGGAGGCGGGGAAGGTAGCCAAAGAGGCGGGTGTGGGGCAGCTCATCTGCACCCATATATGGGGCGGCCGGGACATGGCCGGTGAGATACTTACGGAAGCCCGAAGGCAGTTCCCGAATACCCTTGTAGCAGAAGAGATGCACGAATATTTTGTATAAGGATACCATCAGTTGATAAGAGCACACAAGCTCTTTAGGGTCTTTGAGTTTTAGAAGTCAAAGAGTATGGCAGAACAAGGAGGAC